>JAEEGL013277984.1_pt1 | contig 11419 bp, 9 predicted proteins | sample 9134231 | NCBI WGS metagenome assembly JAEEGL01 (sample SAMN16246548, study PRJNA631951) | gut metagenome | biome: gut microbiome; feature: rumen; material: fiber-attached | host: Bos | place: Iran: Karaj | collected 2018-10
AGACTACTATAATCTACTATTGGTCTATTCATTATTGTTGGATAAGCAATAAAGATAATATCACATATTAAATAACCAAGTATTCCTGCAATAACACCTTTATAATAGTTTTTTCTATCCTTACAGAATACATAATACATGGTTAGTAATACTGCAGGATAAAACATATTATAAATATATACTAAATGAGGAACAAAAGGTATTTTACTATCAATAGTAGCATTTATATAATGATAATCTACTTGTAATAATTTAACTCCCCAATATAGTATTGCTTGAAATAACATTAAAGCAATAATAGACATTAAAAACTTTTGGTTCAAAAAATCAATAAAAAATTCTTTTAATTTCTTTTTCATATTAATCACATTGTTTATTATAACATATTTTAATGATATAATGTAGATAGGTGATAATATGGAAGAAGTTAATGAATTAGATGAACTACAAGAACAAGTTAAAGAATTAGAAGAAAGAGTTTATAAACTAGAGAAACATGAGGCAGCAAGAAAAGTTAAAAGTGGTATTAAGTTATTAATTTCATTATTAATGATAGGAGCAGTTGTATTTGGAATCTTTTATGCCTATAATTATATAACTAATGAATTACCAAAAATGATTGAAAATGAAGTTAAAGAAAAAGGTAATGATGCTATCAATTCTATTAAAGATACAACTTCAAATACAATAGATAAAATTAAAGACACAATAAAAGGGAGTTAAATTCCCTTTTTTTATTTTAAATTAATTTTTATATTATACTTACTATTACCTCGATAAAAACCTGATTCACTTATATCTCCTTCTTTATAAGTAAAAACTTCTAAAGTAATAGGAGAAGTTATTTTACTACCTTCTTGAGCTAAATAAAGCTTTATTGAGGTATAAACAGTATTATCTTTAACATCATTTATCTCTAGATGAGTATATGTACCAGAAGTATAATTATAACTATCATATAAGTAAATATATAAATATGGTGTTAATTTATGTTTACTAGAAGGATCTAATATAGTTTCTTCATACTTTTTACCATCTACTTCGAAAGATACGTAGAAACCTGTTTTATAGTCTTTAATATCATTATATTGTTTATAATAGCGATACCAATTATTTTTAACAGAATCACTTTCTATTCTATCTTTATCTGTATAGTACGCATTATATGTTCCTACTTCTTTATGATTTGCTTTTGTAAAACTAACCTCTTTAACTAATTTATTATTTTGATATAGTCCTACTTTAATAGGATTACTATCTTTGTAATTATCATCATATCCTGTATTATCAACGGCATCTATTCTATCTATTTTCTTTATTTCGTTAATTCGATTGTTTTTGCAACCAGCCATTGTAATTAATAATATAATTATTACAATATACTTCATATATCACCTAATATATAAATGTGTTATCAGAATAATATACTGGTTCACAAATAACATTAATACCTAACTTTTTAATCATAGATAATTCACTAGTAGGTAAGATATAAGTTATATACATATCTAAACCTTTAAAATCACTTAAATGTGATAGAGCATTCTCTACCATTGGATTAGTAACTGAACAAATAGATAATGTTATTAATAATTCAGATAATTCTAATCTTGTGTTATTAAGTTGTAATTCATTTTTCTTAATCTTTTTAATTGGTTTTAAAACATTTTCTGGTAATAACTTAATCTTATCAGGTATATCAGATAAATCTTTGATAGCATTTATAATACAACCAGCAACGGGACTTAATAATGGTGTTTCTTTACCAGTAACAATATTTCCATTAGGAAGTTTCATTGATGCAATATGACTATTCTTAACTTTAGCTTTCTTTAAGGCAACTTTTCTAATATCAAATAAGTCTTCATCAATATGCAAATTATTCATTAATAATTTAATTCTTGTTGCAACTTCTAAACTACCAGTACCTAGTTTATATTCTTTCATAGCACTAAAGTATCGTCTTACTATTTCCTTTTTGGCAGCTTCTTGAAGTACTTTATCATTAGTTATACATTCACCGATTTTATTAACACCCATATCAGTAGGTGAGAAATAAATATCTTTTTTAACAATCTTTTTAAGAATAGCTCTTAATACTGGGAATAATTCGATATCACGGTTATAGTTAACAGCTTGTACATTATATTTCTCTAAATGGAATGGGTCTATCATATTAATATCATGTAAGTCAGCAGTAGCTGCTTCATAAGCAACATTAACAGGATGATTAAGAGGTAGATTCCACACAGGGAATGTTTCGTATTTAGCATATCCAGCATTAACACCCATTTTATGTTCATGATATAGTTGAGATAAGCATGTAGCAAGTTTACCAGAACCTGGTCCTGGAGCATTAACTAAAATTAATTTCTTAGTTGTTTTAATATATGGATTAGCGCCATAACCCTCATCACTAACTATTGTATCAACATCAGCTGGGTATCCTTTAGTTGGTCTATGAATATAAGCTTTTACTTTATTAAGTTCTAGTTTTTTAATAAACTTATCAACTCCATTTTGGTTATCAAATAATGTTACTACTACAGAGTTAATAGTAAAACCTAACTTTCTTAAATTATCAATAAGTCTTAATACTTCAGAACTATATGATATATTGTATTCTTCTCTACGTTTATTTTGGGAGATAGAATTAGCATTAATACAAAGAATTATTTCAAGATCATCTTTTAATTCTTGAAACATTTTAACTTTGGCATTTAAATCAAATCCTGGTAATACACGTTCTGCATGTGTATCATCAAATAATTTACCACCTATTTCAAGATATAGTTTATCAAACATACCTATTCTTTCTTTAATTTTTTCACTTTGTATTTTTACATATTTTTTATTATCAAATCCTATTTCCATTGGCTATTCTCCTAATGAATATTTTACTATATTATAAAAATGATGTCATTATTTTTTTAATAATTATAATTATTTTTGTTATAATAAATATAGAGGTTCATATGAGAGAGAAAGTATACGAATTTAATGATAGTATGACTGATGAAGAAATAAGCAAAGAATTAATACCACTTTTTAATGATATATGTGCTCGTAAAAGAGGTAAATTATTTACTAATGATCTTCGCTCAGTAATCCTTGTTTTTAATGATAAAGCGTATGCTCAAATATGCGATCGTAATGGTTATGCATCGCATACACATGCAAGTGTTAATTTAGTACGAAGATATAATAATGATGATAATTATTTTTATGAAGAAGATCAAAATAATCCATTTAGTTATAGAAGTGATCAAAAACAAATAAGAGAAGAAGCTTTTAATTTTAGATTTGCAGCTGATAATACTGATTTATTATTAGATATTGGCATTTCAAAAGAGAAAAAAATGTTTCAATTAAGATTACTTCGAATAATTATAAAGATAGTACAAGATTTAAAAAGAAATAATATGTTCTCCAAGTTTGCAGTTAATCTATGGAGTGGTAATGAACATCTTGTATATGCTTCTTCATCTGAAGAAATAGATACTAAAGATTTTGATGATAAATTAATTATGGAAGCAGCAAAAGAAGGAAATAACTATAAATAGTTATTTTTTTTATGTTTATATAGATAAATTAATATAAAATTGTTATACTATATCTAGAATAGGGTGATGTAGTGTGAATGAACAAGTATTAACAAACGAAGATATTAAAAAAATGAATAAGTATTTTAATGCTCTTAATTACTTATCAGTAGGTCAATTATACTTACTTGATAATCCGTTATTAAGACGTCCATTAGATTTTAAAGACATTAAACCAAATTTAGTAGGTCATTGGGGAACAGCACCAGGACAAAACTTTATTTATATGCATTTAAATAGGATAATTAAGAAACATGATTTGAATATGATATATGTATCTGGTCCAGGTCATGGTGGCGAAGCAATGGTTGCTAATGTATACCTAGAGGGTACTTATTCTGAAGTATACCCAAATATAACTGAAGATGAAGTAGGATTAAAGAAGTTATTTAAGCAATTCTCATTTCCAGGAGGAATATCATCTCATGTAGCTCCAGAAACTCCTGGAAGTATAAATGAAGGTGGAGAACTAGGATATAGCCTATCACATGCCTTTGGAGCAGTACTTGATAATCCTGATTTAATAGCTGCTTGTGTGGTAGGAGATGGAGAAGCTGAAACAGGACCTCTCGCAACAAGCTGGCATGGTAACAAGATAATTAATCCAAAGACTGATGGAGCAGTACTACCTATTCTTCATTTAAATGGATATAAAATAGCAAACCCAACTGTTTTTGCAAGAATATCACATGAAGAATTAATAGATTATTTTATGGGATGTGGTTATGAACCATTATATGTAGAGGGTGATGATATCACTCTAATGCAAGAATTAATGGCAGAAGCTATGGAAAAAGCTATAACTAGTATTAAAAAGATTCAATATGAAGCAAGAATAAATAATAATGTTGTAAGACCTCGTTGGCCAATGATAATATTAAAGACACCAAAAGGTTGGACAGGACCTAAAACAATAGATGGTAAACAATTTGAAGGATCATTTAGATCACATCAAATACCTTTTGTTGTTAATAAACAAAATCCTGATAGTCTTAAAATGTTAGAGGATTGGTTAAAAAGCTATCATCCAGAAGAATTGTTTGATGAAAACGGAAGATTAATACAAGAATTAAAAGATTTAGTACCGCATGGTAATAAAAGAATGGGTTCTAATATTCATGCTAATGGTGGAATATTATTAAAAGAACTTCGTATGCCAAACTTTAGAAATTATGGTATTAATATTACTAAACCAGGTGATGTTAATGCACAAGACATGATGGAATTAGGTAAATATGTAAGAGATATTATTAAACTTAATCCCGATAATTTTAGAATATTTGGACCTGATGAGGCATTATCTAATAGACTTAATTTTGCATTTGAAGAAACTAATAGACAATGGAATGGAACAATAGTTCCTAATGATGAATATTTAGCTAAAGAAGGTAGAATAGTAGATTCATTCTTATCAGAACATATGTGTGAAGGAATGCTTGAAGGTTATCTATTAACAGGAAGACATGGTTTTATTCATTCATATGAAGCTTTTGTAAGAATTATTGACTCAATGGCTAGTCAACATGCTAAATGGTTAAAAGTAACAAGTGAACTTCCTTGGCGTAGACCAATTGCATCCTTAAATTTCATACTTGCAAGTCATGTATGGCAACAAGATCATAATGGATTTACTCATCAAGATCCTGGTTTTATAAATCATTTAGTAACAAAGAAAGCCGATATTACAAGAGTATATTTGCCACCAGATACAAACTGTCTAATCTCTTGTTTTGATCACTGTATTAGAAGTAAAAACTATATAAATGTAATCATTGCATCAAAACATCCTAGACCACAATGGTTAAGTATGGATGAAGCTATTAAACATTGTACAGAAGGTATTGGTATTTGGAAATTTGCAAGTAATGATGAAGGAGTAGAACCAGATATTGTCTTTGGTTGTGCTGGTGAAACACCAACTCTAGAAGTATTGGCAGCTGTTGATATCCTAAGACATGAACTACCTGAAGTAAAGGTAAGAGTAGTAAATGTCGTAGATTTAATGAAACTACAATCAGATCATAATCATCCTCATGGATTATCAAATACTGATTATAATGCTCTATTTACCAAGGATAAACCAATTGTCTTTGTATATCATGGTTATCCAAACTTAATACATGAATTAACATATAATAGAGAAAATAAAAACTTACATGTACGTGGATATAATGAAGAAGGTACTATTACAACACCTTTTGATATGCGAGTACAAAACCATATAGATAGATATCACTTAGTACTAGATGCTATTAAATATCTTCCTCAATTAGGAAGTAAAGGAGATTATTTATATCAACATTGTAAGGATCAATTAATTAAACATAAAGAGTATATAAGGGAATATGGCGAAGATATAGAAGAAGTTAAGAATTGGAAGTGGAACAATGGCTAATGAAGAATTTATTAAGTTTCTAAATCAAATTTTTGGTGATGTCTTTAATCATTTCTTTATACTTTCTTTAATAAGTATTATTGTAATAGCAGAATTAATAGTTATTAATATGATTGGTTTAAGAAAGATGTTTATTAAAGCCAAAAAACCATCGTGGGCAGCATTTATCCCTATATATCGTGAATGGATTATATGTGAAATGGTAGGTGTTAATACATATTGGGTAATATTAGTCTTAATAGGAGTATTTTTAATTTCACAAATCCCTGTTGTAGGTAGAATATTATCAATAATAATACTTGTTTACTATAAAATATTAACATCAATGGGAATAAGTAAATCATTTGGAAAAGATAAAAGCTTTACGGTAGGTATTGCTTTTATACCAACTCTATATTTTATGATACTAGGTTATGGCCCAGCAGAATATAGGGGCCCTAAACCAGTAAAAGATAAAGTAGATAGTAAAATAAATGATTTCTTAGTAGAACATAATTTTAAAAAAGAAAAGTAATCTTTTCTTTTTTTATTTATAAATAAATGATATACTATAATTGATTTAATAATAGTAGGTGACATTATGAATAGAATAATATTAAGTAGTAAGAACAAATTAAAGATAAGTACAATTATGTTATCCACAATACTTATTGCAAGTTTATTAATGATTTTTACGGATAATAATATAAATAATGATGAGGAAGTATTACTAGCAGATACATATGAAACAAAGAATTATTCTTATACTGTAGAATTTAATGATGAAGGATATGAATATACTAGACCAGAATCAATGAAATTTGGTTTATATGAAGGTAATGCAACAAATCCTAAAGTAATCGTTACATTAGAAAAAAAGAGATGTAAAAAAGCTTCTTGTACTATCACTTTTGAAAACATAAGAGAAAAAGATGAAAATGATAATATCATTAATTATACAGTTAAAGAGATAGGTGATTATGGTTATAATGTAACTTATCAAGGTACAAGAATTATTAATGAAGTTAATATGAAAGATGTAAGTATTGATCTATTTGATACAAGTAATAATAGAGTAATAGATTCTGTAATTGCTATCTTAGATACTAATGGTAATGAAGTAACAACAGTAACAACAGGCGTTAAAACATCAACTACTAAGTTAATGAGAGGACAATATACATTAACTGAAAAGAATTCTCCAAAAGGTTACAAAAGATTTAGTGATATTAAATTTAAATTATTAGATGATGGTACATTAGAAATAAATGGAGCTATTAAAGATAAATTTACTATTACTAAAGAAAATATAAATATTAAGATTAACTTAGTTAATGAATATAACGAAGTAATTCCAGATATTAAAATAGAATTATTAAACTTATATGATGGTAATGTTACTAAAACGGCTTATAGTAATCAAAAGGATATAGAGGTTAATAAAGAATTAGATGTCGATGGTGAATATAAATTATCGCAATTAAAAGAGGCATTTGAATATTTAAATGCAGAAGATGTTGTATTTAAATTTAATAAAGATAACAAAATAGTTATTAATGATAAAGTACAAGATACTGATAGAGTAGTACTTGTTGTTCATCCAGCTTTCTATCATATAACAGTAGAAAAGAAAATAGATGGGGAAATACCACAAGATGAAGTGTTTAACTTTAAGATTCATCTTGATAATTATAATGGTATTATAACTTCATCAAAAGGTGATTTAACATTCAAAAATGGTGATAGCACATTCACTTTAATCCCTAATGAAGAAATAAGTATTAAAGTACCTACTTATTCAAAATATAGTATTAATGAAGATACAGAGTATGAAAAAATAATACAAGGTAATAATACTGGTGAAGTAAAAGATGATATTAAAGTAACATTTACCAACATTAAAGTAGAAGAAGAAATAATAGTACCAGCACCTATAACAGGTGTTAATAAGATAACTTATATCTTGATATTATTCTTAGTTATATTATCTTATGTATTAATAACAATTTATTTCAAAAAGAAAAACAGAGTAAGAGAGAATTAATCTCTCTTTTTTAATTGTCACTTTATTTCTATATATATCAACAAATAAACGATGTAGTGTAAAAATAGTTTGACTTTTATATTGCAATTTGTTAGACTAGAAAATGTCCATAAAAAAATAAATATGCAAACAGAGGTGTAAAATGAGATTTATTTTGAAGGAGAGAAGTCGTGTTACTTTTTACAATAATGTTGTTATTTCTCTTCTTTGTACAAGTTCATTATTTACTGGTTACTACAAAGTGAATGTTGATAATGAAGTTAAACATACTAATGCTAGAAATATTGTGGATGTAGATTTGGAGCCTCTCTCCCAAGAAGCTAATGCTGGGAAAGTAGTTAAAAAATCTAAAAATAAAGTTACATATGTATCTAGCAGACAAGAAGTTAATACTTCTAATAAGGGGTACTATGTTCCTGCAAGTTATAGTTCTGTTACGGGAGAAGCTGTTGCTAATTATGCACTTAAATATTTAGGTCTTCCATATAAAAGAGCTAGTCAAGGAACAAGTTTAAAAACTGGAACCGACTGTTCTGGATTTACAATGTTGATATATCGTGAATTCGGAGTAAGTTTATCAAGAACTCCAGGTGGCCAAATGAGAAACGGACGCGGTGTTAGTAGAAAAGAATTACAAAAAGGTGATTTAGTTATTTATGGACGAGGAAGCAATGCATCACATGTTGCGTTGTATATTGGAAATGGAAAAGTAATTCATGAATCTACACCTGGGCAAGGAGTTAAGATAACAGGAATCGATAATATGGGTATGAGAATACTTAGTTACAGACGTGTTATCAATGCTAAGGCTATAGCAAAAGTAGAAGGCGAAAAGAAGAAAGAAGAAGCTAGTAAGGTTGAAGCTAGTACAACTACAACAACAACTGCTGCTACTGAAGAAACTAAAAAAGAAGATGTTTCTAAGACAGAAGCTGTTAAAGAAACACCGGTTGTAGCTGATGTTAAGGAGACAACGCCTGAAACTACAACAACTACAACAACGACTACTACAGAAACTGCTGTAGAAACTCCAAAAGTAGAAGAAACTGTTAAAGTAGAAGAACCTAAAAAAGAAGATACTCCTACACCAACAGTAACTACTACTGATAATTCAGTTAAAACTGAAACAGAATAGAACCTTATGGTTCTATTTTTTGTTTTATGTTATAATATTCGAAGAGAGTAAAAAACAAGATATAAGAGGTATGAATTATGGAAGAAGTTGTTAAGTTATTAATAGAAAAGAATAAAACTATTAGCGTCATGGAATCATGTACAGGAGGAAGTATATCTAATAGTATTACCAATATACCAGGAGCTAGTAATATCTTTAATTTTGGAGCTGTTACATATTCTAATCTATATAAGATTAAACTTGGTGTTAAAAGTGAATTAATAGAAGAGTATACTGTTTATAGCGAAGAAGTTGCTAAAGATATGGCAAGAGCCATTGTAGATTTTACTAATGCCAATTATGGAATAGGTGTTACTGGTAAACTAAATAAACCAGATCCCATGAATCCGTACGGCGAAGATAATATCGTTTATATATCAGTATATGATAGAGATAATAACAAGTATTACGATAATAAAATAACCTTACTACATGAAGAACGTATTGATAATAAAAATCAAATATTAGAAGAAGTAACAAAATTATTAAAAGAATTATTAAATATATAATATAAGAATAGGAAACTATTCTTTTTTCTTTATAAAAATATGTTATAATTTATTATAGGTAAGGTAGATATGAGAAAGTATTTTAATATATCAAAATTATTCTTAATAATAGGTGTATTATTAATAACATTAAATATTTATTATCCAAAGAATGAAAAAGAAATTCTATTAGCGGATATCATTGATATTAATGAGACTATGAATTATTCTTTTGAAGTAGTATGGGATGATAAAGATTATGAAAGCAATAGACCAAATAGTATTAGATATAATCTATATAATGTATTAGATGAAAATACGATTGTAAGTACAGTAACTTTAACCCCATCTAATGTTGATGGTGAAGATGCAAATAAATGGGTAGGTTCCTTTAATAATGTAAGAAAATATAATGATGATGAGACTACAGCAAAATATATTATTAAAACGGATTATAATCCTAATGATTACTTAACAAAGTATAATAAGACAAACTATAATGGTTTATGCATAAAATTTGGAAATAATGTTTTTAATGGTGATACAAGTAAGAAAATTAAGATACTAATTAATAGATTTATTAATTCTGGATGGCAAGCTTGGTCTTATATTAAAAACGGTGATAGTAATGAATACTATTATGATGATTTAAGTGGTAAAACAATATGTGTTCCAATTAATATGAATAATGAATCTATGAATTGGTATTTTGAAAGAAAAGCTGTATATTTCGAAGGAGATATATACAATCTTGATATTGAATATATATATCCAATAGAACAAAGTGAATATAATTATACTTTTGATGGTGGAAAAGCAATACATAATATGTATGATATATATTCTGGTGATAACTATCCAAATAATAATTCTAAAGATACTGTTAAATATAAATGGACAAATGAAGGTATTAGTTATAATTTCCCTCAAGCAAATATAATTAAATATAGTAGTAAAAACTTTAATTTAAGTTTTGATAAATATTGGGATGATGAAGGTCATGAAACAAGTAGACCTAATAGTTCAGAGTTTTATCTATATAGGAAAGATAATCAAAATGATAAAATAAAGACCATTACATTAAATACGTCTAATGTAGACGCTAATGATGATACACATTGGACTGGTGAATTTAATGATATTCCATTATATGATTCTAACAACAAAAAAATAGAATATGTTGTTCGTGAAAAAGAACTTCCTGAGTATGTTAATTCATATGATTCTAAAGATGGTATATCAATAACATTTAATGAACAAACAGATGTTGTTAAAATATATACATTACAAATGGCTTTTTGTAATCCGATAGGTGAGAATTGTAAAAACGTTTCGACAGATGTTGAATATAATTCATCACTCTTTGGAGATATGATAGCAAGATTAACTATCAATATTTCCTTTAACAATGAAGATTTGAAATTCTTTGATATATATGAAGTTCAAGAACGAGTATATAGAGAAGCGGGTGAAATGTCTGACTTACATACCGTTACAGAATTAATTAATAATGAATATCCAGAAACGATTCATCCATTTAAGACAGGTGATAGTTATGCTTGGCATTATAGACATTCTCTTTCACCTTATTCAAGCGAATTCTTCCTGTCATTTAGTTCAGCAAGTTGGGGACCAGGATTTGGTGTTTTAATAGATAATATAACAACATATGGAAACGAAACAATAGTTACATCAACTTATAATTTAGAAGATGTTGAGGTAACAAAAAAATGGGAA
>JAEEGL013402661.1_pt1 | contig 11419 bp, 9 predicted proteins | sample 9134231 | NCBI WGS metagenome assembly JAEEGL01 (sample SAMN16246548, study PRJNA631951) | gut metagenome | biome: gut microbiome; feature: rumen; material: fiber-attached | host: Bos | place: Iran: Karaj | collected 2018-10
ACAGTACAAGGTGTATTTTCAACTTATACTGAAGATGGTATGACTTATTGTACATTATTAGATGCAGAAAGATTAGAATAATAAACAATGAATAAGGACTACATTTACTTAAATAATAAGTGAGCGTAGTCCTTTTATTACGAGTATAGTCTAATGACAAATTAAGAATGATATAATTCAAGTATACTAAATAGTATCATGTTGATAAAATTGTGATACTTTGAGAGGTGTATATGGATATAATACTTGAAGAAATGGAAAAACTTGGTGCTGATGGTGTGGACTTTACAAGCTATAATGCATGCTTAAGAGATGAAAAATTCATTGGTGAAATTTATGAGTCAATGACATTGGAAGAATTTAAGATATGTGATAGTTACCCTAGGTCACAACATTTATATTGGAATGGAACAAAGGAAAATAAAGAATATATCAACATTAAGAGAATTACTACTTATAAATTTGTTGATGTAATCAAATTTCTTGAAGAAGGTAAGACAGTATCATCACCATTTATTGCTTATAGTATGTTGAAGTTAGTCACAGTAAATATTGGTAATGAGCAGAAAAAGATTTTTGTAAGAATTTGGTATGAAGAACAAAGCAGAACATTTATAGAAAGGACAGAAGTATATTCAATGCCAACAGAGATTTTATTTAGTGAAGGTTGGGAAATTGTTGAATAACATATAGACAAAATATATATGTTATAGTATAAAATGTAAAGTTAAAGAAGAAGCCAGAAATGAAGGAGGACTTTGTATGGCAATAAAAGAATATGACAGTAGCAAGGAAAAGGCTACTCAGCTTTGTGTAGTTGACCTCAATAGAAGAGGTGACAAGGTTATTGTGTCAATCGTTGACAAGGAAGATGATGGTACATCATGGGTAGACATCAGAAGATATTATACTGCTGATGACGATACTGTAAGACCTACATCTAAGGGATTAAGATATAAGAGAGATGAAGAGAACGACGCTCTTGTAACGGCTGTAATCATTAATGCCCTTATTGATTCTATGTCACCTGAAGCTCTTGATGATGTTGAGTCACACATCAAGGAAGTAAGAGAGGCACTTGACTAAGAAAATTAGTAGTACTCAATATAATATTAATTGACAGTATAAAATGAAATAGAGGGCTTGTAAAGAATAACTTTACAAGCCTTTTTTACTACTTATATTGCATATATACAAAAATATTTTTTTTTGTTAGAAAAATTTTTAAAATTAGGGAGATAAAAAATGATAAACACTAGAGTTCAAGATATAAGACAGAAAACATATAAGGAAATACTTAGTAACTTAAAAGAACATAAGAGATGTATGGTTATAAGACCAACAGGTTTTGGTAAAACATGGCTACTTGCTGATGTTACTAGAGCATTAAGAGATAAAAATGATGAAAATAAGACAACTATAATATACTTTTATCCTAATGATGCCATTAGAAATACAGTTATTAGGGTACTATATAGTATTGATAATAATATGGATATCAGTGATTTATCAGAAGAAGAACGACAGAAAGTATTGTGTGACAATTATAAGAATATAAGATTTATGTCATACATGGCTTTAGCTCTTAGTGATAGAAATAAGGAAACTCAGAGTTTATTTACAGACAAGAGTATTAAGTTAGCTATACTTGATGAAGTACATGTAATAGGTGGTGCAAAGAGTAATAAGAATTTTAAAAAATACTTAATGAGCAGAGAAGAACTTATGATTTTAGGTGCTACTGCTACACCAGAACGTACTGATGCATATAACTTTATTAAGGATATATTTAAGAATTGTGTTGTATCAGCATATACTATCAATGATGCTATCAAAGATAATATGCTTAAAAAGCCTTATTATGTTTATTGTATAAACAATCCATTAAGTGATAATGTTACAAAGAAACAGATAAGTGAACTTAAAAAGAATAATTTTGAGAATTTAGATAAAGAGTGGGTACATGAATTAAATTCTAAAAACTCTGAACAATCCATAACAGGTACTAGAATATATAAAGGAATACTATCACAAAAGTCAGAAAAACTTAATTTTGATAGTGTTATAGAAAGGTCTTTTAATGGCATGACAAAGAAAGGAATTTCATTTGACACTAGTTATATGAAATTCATTGTATTTTTTGGAAGTATCAAAGAAATGGATGAAAAAGCAGACGATGTTAAGAGAGTATTTCAAAAGGTATTTACAAAACATACTATAAAGGTATTAAAGATACATAGTGATAATTCTAACTGTACTAGTGAAGAATACCAGAATAATGCTAAGATACTTGAGTCAAAAGAATGGAACAGACAACCTAATGAAATACATCTAATTTGTAATGTTAACATGCTTACAATGGGATATCACGTTGATGATATTGCAGGTGTAATTATGATGCGTTCAACTAACTCAGATATTGTTTATTGTCAGCAGTTAGGTAGAGCATTAAGCTCTGGAGAAAATTCAAGAACTGCTTTAGTACTTGATGTTGTAAATAATATAAGTAGAAAGGCACTTATTGATACAACTGACAATACTAATGATGATGAAGATGAATATGCCAATAAGATTAAAAAGGTAAACTTCGGAGATAAATATCCAGAAGTAACAAAAATAGCTCAATGGGCTAAGAGAACACTTGAGGACAGTAATTTAAGTAGAACAAACGCTAAAGTTGCAGGAGAAGTACTTAAGAAATTAAATGAATTAGGTGTACTTAATAGTATATTAGTAGCTTGTGGGATACATAAATCAGATTTAAAGGAAGATAAAGAACTTGCTAAAGAACTTGTAAATAGCTTCTTATACGCTACTGCTAACTACGGAAATCAGTGGTGGAGTAAAAAGAAAACTTATGTATTAGAACAACACAATGTAATACTTGATGATGAACTTGCATCATTAGAGCAGATTGCTAGAAAAGCAAGTACAGAACGTGCTAAAATCAGATTGCATAGGGCTATAGCAAGTATACTTGTAGCTAGTATAAGTAATATCATATATAACGGTAAAACTTACAATAGAAAAAATGCTAATATAAAAGTTAGTAGAGAGTTCATAGACAAAGTATATGAAACATTACAGGAAAAATATAACAGTAATGCATTAAGTAGTGATTTATTATATGGATATACAGTTGAGCAGGTAGCTGAAGATTTTGGCTTAAATGCTATGGATGTAATGCTTGAACTCGGTAGAATTATTAATAATGACCATACTGAGGTTTATAATATTACAGATAAAGAGATTCTTGTACAGCTTATATATCAGAATGGACGTGGATGGGTAGATGACTACATTTCAAAGAAGATAATGGCAGCTTCATTGAAAGACTTGTTCGATGGCAAGGAGAGCTGATATGGCAAAAAAATCACAATTTGCATGGAAAGAATACTTAAAAGAAAACAGAAAAGACATAAATATAAATAGTTTTCAAAATTGGTGTGTTAATAATAGAACAAAGAAAACTATATTTAATACAGAGCAAGAATTAATAGAAACTATTATAAAATATGATAATAGAGAAAATAAGAAGAAGTCAAATTTTAATTGGCAACAATACTTACAAGAAAATAGACAAGACATAAATATAAGTAGTTTTAGATATTGGTGTAATAAATATAGAAATAAAAAATGTATGATTGATACAAAACAAGAATTGATAGACACATTACAATTATATGATAATAGAACAGAACTTTTAAAATTTGATTGGCAACAATACTTACAAGATAATAGACCTGACATAAGTATATATAATTTTACAATTTGGTGTATTAGACATAGAGCTAAAAAGTCAGTATTTTATAAAAAACAAGAGTTATTACAAACTATATCATTATATGAAAAAAGCATAATTAGGAAATCACAATTTAATTGGCAACAATATATAAAAGAAAATAGATTAGACATAAATATAAATAGTTTTAAGAATTGGTGTACTAGAAATAGACTAAAAAAACAAATATTTGATACAGAACAAGAATTATTAGAAACATTACAATTATATGATGATAAAAAATCACAGTCACGACCACAGTCACAGTTTAAATGGAGACAATATTTACAAGAAAACAGACCAGACATGAATATAGATAAATTTACAGGTTGGTGTCAAACTAATAGATCAAAAAAACAAATATTTGATACAGAACAAGAGTTAATAGAAGCTACACTAAGATATGACTTATGCGATAAATATATATTACGAAAAACCCAATATGATGGTATATACAATCTTACAGAAAGAGAGACAGGGCTTAAATTCAATTTCTATAAACTTGGAGATATGTTAGGACTAATACAATGAGTAAACATTCACAGTTTAACTGGCAATTATACATAAAAGAAAATAGACCAGACATAAAATTAAATAATTTTAGAACTTGGTGTACTAGAAATAGACCAAAAAAACAAATATTTGATACAGAACAAGAATTATTAGAGACTATATCCTTATATGATAATAAACAAGCATCAAGATTTAACTGGAAACAATATTTAGAGTATAGCAGACCAGACATAAATATAAGAAGTTTTGAAACTTGGTGTATAAAATACAGACCAAAAAAGACTAAATTTAATACAGAACAAGAACTACTACAAACTCTAATATTATATAATAATAGAAAAATATATTCAAGGTTTAAATGGAGGCAGTACTTACAGAAAAACAGACCAGACATAAATATAGAAAGTTTTGCAGGTTGGTCTACATTTAATAGACAAAAGAAACAAAAATTTGATACAGAGCAAGAGTTAGTAGAAACTATATTATTGTATGATATAGTTCAAAAGTATTTTATAAGAAAAACTAAGTATCAAGGCATATATAATCTTACAGAAAAAGAAACAGGACTCAAGTTTAACTTTTACAAACTTGAAGATATGTTAGGACTATTGTAATAAAAACAGTAATACATATCGCTATACATCAAATTTAATTTATATATTAAATAATTTTAATTTGAGGTAGTGAGATGCATTATAAAAAGACATTTGTTGCTTCCTTATTACTTGGTGTTACAATAAGTGTCATATTAAACTCTAGTAATATAGAAGCAAACAATATAATAAATTTAACATTCAAGCAACAATTTGAACAACTTTATAAAGATATAGCAATATCAAGTGGATTGACAACAGAAGAATTGGAAATACTGTATGCAATAAGCAATACAGAAACAGTTTATGCTGATACTAAGCCAAATATTTATTTGGATTCTACTGTTGATCTGTTTGATAAGCCATTAACAATTAATGGAGCAGAGATAGAATATGTGTCTGCTCCATTTGTGTTGCATGAAGATATTGATATAGATACTAAGTCAGAATATTATGTACCTGACGTAATGTATAGTATTGCTAAGCAAGTTAGTGTACTAAAGAGTGAAAGATTAGCATACAACAGAGGAAATATGCAGATTTACTTTGATGCACTTAAAGATAACATCAAGGATAAAATTGCATTCTATGAGGCAGTATTAACTTATATAGGAGAAGATACAGAGAACATTGATAATTTCTTTAGTATATATGAAAAGATTATATATGACAAAGAAAGCGACGAGAACGTTGTATTAAAAGTAGGTGATAGTATATCAATTAAACCTAAGTTCATTGAGATAATAAATAGTGGTAGCTATAGCAAAAATGCTAAAGACAAATTAGCTATAATGTTTAGCTATGATGAAGATTTAGCAGTCAGTGACAATACAGAAGAACTTAAGGAAAACTATGTAGTTCCTTATAAGTTAAACTACACATCACGAGAGAATATGATGGTAGCCGCAGCAAGTATATGTGGTAAAGCCAGATATGTTTGGGGTGGGGGACATAGTGGAGCTTCTTACATTGACGGAATAAATCCAGTTTGGACAAAGTGGAATGATTTGTACTTAAAAGATGGTGCACAGGGTGGTTGTATTAAACCATCTGGTAGTTGGTGTCCTATACATGGATTTACTGATGCAGAATACCATGGTGGTGCAGTATATAGCTTAGATGAATACTTAGAATTGAGAGCAGAACAATTTGATATAAGTGATTTAAACAGCGATAAATATAAGGAGATGCTTAGTAAAGTTGATTATAGTAATGGTATAAATGTACATACTCTCGATGGGCTTGACTGTAGTGGATTTGCTTCTTGGCTGTTTAATCAGATTACAGATACTTATGAAGTAAATTCAACTGCTATTAACTTCTTGAATCAGAAAGCATTTGAAGAAATTGATATACATAGTGAATTACTGCCTGGTGATTTGTTCACTTGGACAAGTCATATTGTTATCATTGTAGGTAAAGTATCAGATAGTAATAAAGTAGATGTAACAATTGAAGAGACTCCTAATGTACTTAGATATGGTGTATTATATCATACAGGCGCTTCATCTAATGAAATTGAGCAAGCTAAGGAGATTGCAGCACAAGCTAATTTACTTATAGGTGGAATTAACAGTGAAGTAGAACCGCCACATTGTTATAATATGGATAACATTGGTAAATATGTAGTAGAGAACACTGAAAATCAGACAGTTACTACTACTCATGAAGAATTAAGACGTGAGCCAGCAGGAAGTAACGGAGAGGACTTAGCAGCACCAGCTGATTGGCAATGGTATGAATACAACGAAGAAGAAGGTATGTTCTACTTATGTTGGAAAGAAAACGTTGAGCAGACAGAAGAAGTAGAAGTAACTACATCAGAAGATAAACAATTCAACGTAGCAGGTAGATTTGTAGATGACTTCATTGATGAAGATACAATTATACCAGAGTATGGAAAACCAATTAAAGATATGTATGCTCAAGAGATAATTCAACATACTATAAGTAAATTGCCTTTGAGTTATCTAACAGGCTATTCAGAATATGAAAATGACATTTTTGATAAAGGTAATTTCGGTTTAGATGTGGACAATAGCGAAGAGAGTTAAAATTATTACATATAAGTAATTATAATGAATTGGAGTAATTTTATGAAGAACAAGAAGTTCAACAAAGATGACATTATTTCATCTATAATAATGCTAATAGGTTTGATAATGTGTTTAATTTACATTTTTGTAAATACATCTAGCAAACCTGCTATCAAGAAAAATGATTATAATACATATAGTAGTGAAATAATGTACAAAGTAAATGTAAACAGAAAAATAATAAATGACTTAATTGAACTTTGTGAAAATACTGATACTGATATAGAAGTGGCTGAATTACAGACTACTATTGACAGTAACGGAGCATTTATAGATGAATACAAGACAGTAATTCCTAAAATACATTCAGAATCCGAATATGAACTTGGTCCTTTGTATTTTACAAACAGTGTAATGATAAGATATATTAGTAGTGACAAACAGTTTAAGGTTGTAATAGCAGGGATTAAGAAGAGTGAGCACATAACAAAGTTTAATCAAGTAGACTATATAGTATCTGATATAAGCAATATAGATAGTATATATGATAATGTTAAGAAAAAAGATGACATAAGTGGTAATAGTTCAATCAAGTTTGCAACATCTGGAGCAGGTTATAATACAATAACAAATTTTAATGGACTATATCCAACAGCATATACTTACAGATATATATTGTATAGTTTAATTGTAGATATTAATGAACTTGAAAAAGAACATAAAGACACTATTGAAAAATATTGTACTTATAGTGGATATGAAGAAATACTCAAGTTAAATAAGTATATTGATACTTTAAATATAATAGAACTTGGAACAACTGATTTAAACCATGAATTAGTTAATAGAGTACTTATACAATATACTGACAAAGGTGGAAATTTTAAGGCAGCTTTACTGAAGATAAATAGTAAAGGTTTGATATATGATATAGACTACTTAAATTAAAGGAGTTACAAATAAATGTATAATAATGACAATATAAATTATAAGGGATTGGTAAGTATAGTCAGTTTAGGTATACTTATTGTAATCATGTTAGGAATTTCAACATGCAATAGGGTTGATACAAGAGAGGCTAACAATGCAATAACAGGTACTGAAGTTATTGATGGAACCCAGCTAGAGGAAATTGGAGTAACAACTGAAGATGAAGGACAAACAGAGAAAATTGTAGTATTTACTGACAAGAATATGCAGGCTTTCATCAATGGTTCAAAGTTAGACATTGAAACTACTGAAGATGACATAAAGTATATAACATCTGTTGAAATTGATAATACTGAAAAAGATATTATAGAACACTTAGGAAGTAAAAATATATTACAAAGTGAGTTTGATAAGATACATGAAATACTTGTGGATACAAACTTAGTAAATAATGATAAAGACTATAAATATTTAGATTTAAACAGTAGTAATTATAAAGAATTTACAGAATTATATTTGAACAGCTTTATTATAAGATATGGAAAAATAATTGTGGAAGAGGACAATTGATAAATGAGTAACTCAAGTACAAATTATATGGATATGCTAATAGAAAAATGGAGGGTTCCTGAAATTTGGGGCGATAAACCAGTTCAGGAGCCCTCTTTATGTGTATTTAACAATACTGCTTATGCTCTAGATTTATTACATAAGCATATAGTTACACATAGTAAAATAGCAACTCATAATGATGTTGATGTAGACGGACTTGGAACAGGATACATCATAAATAAAATGTTAAGATACTATGGTGTAAATGGTATCATAAACGTTATAAATAGAGAAAAAGAACATGGAATTAAGCAAAAGCATGCTAACTATTTTAATCAAAATCCAATTGATTTAATTATTATTACCGACAGTAGTTGTAATGAGATTGATATAATTAAGCAATTCAACTGTGATGTATTGGTAATTGACCATCATGATATGCTTCATAATGACACACTAGGCTTTTGTAATGATGGTGTACATAGATATGTTATAGTCAATAGCAGTTCTCAAAATTTGAGTTTTGAAACAGATAAGTTATGGTTAGAAAGTTTCAATAATGATAACTTAAAAAATTTAGAACCATTTGCAGGAACAGAAGAGATGTCATGTGGGTTACTAGTATATGAACTTCTAAGAGTTTATACTGAAGCCTATGACAATGGTAAGGTATTGGAGAATTTAATGTTATATCAATGGGCAGCTACTACATTGATAACAGATATTATTACTAATACAAATAGTAGAAATGCTTATTACTTATATAAAATGACATATAGTCAAGAAATAGAAAGTACATTAAACATTTTTATGAACTTGTTAGACCCATTTACACATCATGTAAATAAAACTTTCATTAACTACAAATTAGCTCCTACATTTAATAAGACAATAAGAGCAGGAAAAAGTAATGAAGCATTGACAGTTGTACTAAATAATCCATCAAATGTCAAGTCATTAGCAGTTTATGGACCTATACAGGACCAGATGGTTGAAAAGGCTCTCTATTCAGAATATAAAGATGACAATGGAAATATTCAAAAAGCTAAGAAGATTTTTAAGGATAAAATAGTAACAATGAATATATCCGAACTTGGAATATCAAGGAGTTATGCAGGTGTAATTGCAGGTAAGATACTTGGTGAGTTAGGAAAGACAGCATTTATTTATATTGATAATCCAGAGTTACAAAAGTTCGATGGTTCTTGTAGGGGTAAGAGTACTCAAATAAATTATAGAGAAGTATCTGATAATTTTGCTGAGGACATTTATTCACAGGGTCATGCTCAGGCATTTGGGTTTAAAGTAACAGATGAACAGCTAAAAGGTATTGTAAAATATCTAGAAGAACATGAACCAGATGAAGATACTCCTTTGATTACATTAGGGGAAAATATACAAAAAGGCAAATATCATATAGATAACTTTGATAATTTCCGTAAACAAGGATTCTTTTGGAAAATTGGCATAGGTAATTCATTAGTATCATCAAAAGATGAAATAAGCATAACAATAGATACATCACTATTACAACTGAAGGAAGTAAAAGGAAAGATGTATTTATATGACTTATTTGGTACAAGTTGTAAAGCATTTAAAGCCATAACAGGTTCAAGAGCGAAGCTCTATATTGAAATGTCTAAGGATTTAGAATTTTACATTAGATAATACTTAATAGTCCATCTATATGACATGTAAATTATTATAATATAAATTATTCTTTTTTAAATAGTGGTTTAATAATCATTAAAAATAAGGAGTATACCAATGAAAAAATACATAATACGAACTCATAAAATCCACATATCAAAATATCACATATACTTTAAAACAATAGATAGAGTTTCTTTCAAAGCAAAGAACCTCTATAACTCAGCCTTATACATTGAGAGGCAATTGTTCTTTTTAAAAGAACCCTTCATAAATAACTTCTTACTATACAAAATACTCAAAGAAACACAGGAATTCAAAGACTTACATTCAGAATGTTCAACATTACCACAACAAACCCTAAAGCTATTATACCAAGACATTACAAGTTATAAGAAATCAACCAAAGAATTTTTCAATACTCCAAAAAAATTAAAATCAAAACCAAAGCTTCCAAAGTATAAAAACCGAAACAAAGGAAGAATAACACTAGATTTTAACAACAACATGTTTATCATAAAAAATAATAGTATTTTCATAAATTCACTTGGAATAGAACTTCAAATACCAAGTTATTTAAAAGGAATACAAAAGAAAAAGAATCAAACCACCTTCAGTTTAGATGAAGAAGAACCAACACTTGAACTTCAACAAATAAGAATAGTACCAACGAATGGTTCATACACTATAGAATTAATATACACAAAGCAACTAGAACTCAAGGATATAATAGAACTCAAAAACGCTGCATCAATAGACCTTGGCATCAACAACCTAGTAACCTTAACAACTACACTACCAAACACTCAACCACTCCTAATAAGCGGAAAATATCTTAAATCCTATAATAAAAATTTTAACAAAAGACTCTCAAAATTAAAGTCAAAAGCCAAGAAACAAAATAATAAACATACAACAAAACTCATAGAATTATTATACAAAAATAGAAATCATTATTTTAATACTAATCTACATCAAGTAGCATCCTACATAATAAAATATCTAATAAATAACAACATTCAAATGCTTATAGTAGGTTACAATGAACAATGGAAACAAAATTCCAAGCTTTCCCAAAACACAAATCAAACATTTATTCAAATACCATACTTAAAGCTAATTAAAATATTACAATACAAATGCTACGAAAATAACATAATATTTAAAGAAACAAATGAAGCTTACACCTCAGGTACATCATTCCTTGATAATGAGTCACCGTCACAAGAAAATTACAACAAATCAAGACGAACTCACAGAGGATTATTTACTACAAACCAAGGAATAAAAATCAATGCAGATGTAAATGCTTCATACCAAATAATGAAAAAAGAGTTACCAAAGCTAACTAACAAACCAAGTTA
>JAEEGL014058581.1_pt1 | contig 11419 bp, 10 predicted proteins | sample 9134231 | NCBI WGS metagenome assembly JAEEGL01 (sample SAMN16246548, study PRJNA631951) | gut metagenome | biome: gut microbiome; feature: rumen; material: fiber-attached | host: Bos | place: Iran: Karaj | collected 2018-10
CAGGCCGGTGTGTGTGCGCCAGCTACGGCGGAAGGGAACGTACCGGAAATGATGATTCTTTGTGGTTTTTTAGAAAATGGTGGTTGGACGGATGAATGGGCACGGTTTTTTGTTTGTAACGGCCGGACAGAGCCGGATATCTGCAGTACGCCGGGCGATGGTTTTGTTCCGTTGGCGTGCATGACCGGGCGGGACAATAATGCCCGGGTGTTGGACCGTTACAAAAATGGTTATAGTTTCTGTGTAAACGAAACCGGTGAGCGTGAAACTTTTGGAGAGGGAGCGTAAGCGTTATGAAGAAAGGGTTTACCTTGATGGAGATGTTGGCAGTCGTTTTGCTGGTGGCCTTGGTTCTTTCGTTTGCGGTACCTGCGTACCGGGTGATTCGTTTTGATGTCCGTAATGGGCAAGCACGTGTGGCTGTTAAAAAACTGGCAGAGGCAGTTAAAAATTACCGCCGCGATAGCCGCGGATTCCGGGTGATGACTTGTTTTACTCCTACTGCGGCCAATAGTCCTATTCAGGCTTTTGCCCAGGCAGGGCAGCCGGAATCGTGTATGACTCCGGGGGCCACCGGTGTGCCGATGCGCTCGTTGGATATGCAAACCGCCCGGAACGCTCAATTAGTGGCCGACAATCAGGCCAGTCAATTATTTGCGTGCGGATATTTGTCTTATAAAGATTTTGTCGGTCTTCCGTACACATTTTGCACTTTCAAAACTGGTGTGGCGGAATTGGCGGGTGTGGCAGATCCTGCAGATTTACAGGCGGCGGATTTAGATTGTGCGGATAACGATCCCAACTGTGATGCATACCTTGCCGTCGCATTCAGTCAGAATGCCGCACAAGTAGGGGCCAAATACACGTTAGACAAGGGATTCTTATTTGTAGACGGACGGATGGAAGCTCGCGATACATATGAGGATTGATTGAAGAGGAGTAAATAAACATGAACCGGCTTATTAAAAGTAAAACGGGTGTAACAGTTTTGGAAGGTTTGATTGCCCTGGGAGTTTTGGCCATGGTGGCGGCGGCTACGTTTGGGGTACTTCTTTCTATTTCCCGTAAATCTTCCCAACCGGATATTCGCGAAGAAATGCTTTTAGCTGTGGAGCGTGCTCAGGCCAGTTTGCAGTTATATAACGGACTCACTCCTGCGGAGATAGAACGGTTACCAGGGGAGTTGCAGAATGGGTTGTGCGGCTCTGCCCCTAATCATAATCCGCTCCATGTAGCAGAGGGGGGGCTTACAACTGAAAGCTGGACTTTTAATATTCCTTGTATGTTGCCGGCAATTTGCGAAACCGGTGCTTTTTCCTATACGGTACATGAGTCGGTCGTGGTGCCGAATCCGAGTAATTTTGTTGTGAATAAATATAGTAGTACACCACAAGAGCGGCAGATTGTTTTTTCAATTTCGTGTAATGGACAAGTTTTATGAAAAATAAAAAGGGTTTTACATTAACAGAGATTTTGTTGGCCGTGATGATTGTAGGAATCATCGGAGTGGCGCTTGTTTCGTTGACGACAGCTGCGTCACGTGAGAGTGGTGTTGGCCGCAGTAAGATTATGCTACGCAATAATTTGTCTTTGGGGTTGCGGCAAATTCGCCGTGATATCCAAAGTGCCAGTCGGGTGTTATATGTACGTGGGCCCATTGCAGACATCCCTGAAGGGGGAGACCCTGTTGCGTTGCTTATGGTAGCCACGGGATTCCGTTTATTAGAGGATGGTTCGACTAATCCATTTGTTGCTGCTGCAAGCGAGACTCCTCGGAGCATTAGGTATTGTTTTTATCCCGGAAATATCGCACAATTGGCCAACGGAGGGAGTGTTCTTCCCGTCGGTGCGTTGGATGGGGGAATTATTCGCCGTTTTGAAAATAATATACGGGATGCAAATGGCAATCTCGTGTTACCCATGACAGACGGGGTGCCGGATTGTCCGGTTGATAATTTGCCGGATGATACGATTGTGTGGCGTCAAGTCAAATATATCCCCAGCGGAACTGCAATACCGCTGGCGGCAAATAATGTAAGATACCCTGTTCCCTTGTTCCAAATAATGGACGGCAACAATCAGGCGCTCCCCTATAGCGCGGAAACACTCACTAACGATACCCGCCAACGCTTGGGTTCGCAGTTGCGTGTGCATTTGATTGTGGAAACGCCCAGTTCTCCCGTAGTTAATGAAGCGGTTGAAGAAACTTTCTTCGTGCCGAATGGGGTCGTTTGGAGACCGAGACCCGCTGGTCAGGGGCAGGCTAATTAAACAAGAGGGAAATGGTATGTTAAAAGACAAAAAAGGGGCTGCTTTATTGCAAGTAATTTTAGTTACCGCTATTTTAGTGGGCATGGCTACGCTCTTGTTGCGGGCCAGTTTGTCCCGTACGTCCAGTGCCCGTTTGACGCGCCGTGCGGTGGTTAGTCAGTTGCTTATTGAATCTTGCCAAGCACGATTGAACGGATGGTTGAGTTTAAAGAATCAGAATGAATTTCAGGCTGATTTGAGCGAGTGCCTCCTGGACTGTTCTGCTGCTCGCACTAACGGTCAATGTCCTAATGCCCATCGAATAAATACGTATAACTGTTTTGGTAACGACGGGGTGCAAATAGAGGGAAACACGTATTTCGTTACCGCCACGATGGGGCGGCTCAATAATAATAATTCCCAATGTACGATAACGTATGAGATACGTGATGCGCACGACCAAGTAAATCGTCTTGTATCTTTCTAGTTTTTCCCATGTATTGTGTAACAAGCGGCGGACGGTATATGCGAGTAATGATAGCGACTATAAGTGTCGCTTTCGGGTGTACGGTATGGGTATCTGCTTCCCAGCCGGTTTCGGGCGTTAGTTGGGCATTCCCTTCCCTCGTTCATCATGCTCCGCAAGAAGTATCGGATGACCCGGTCGTTGCGCCTTCTTCCCGGCAAACCAATCGCGTTATCCAATTGGAAAATTACATTGAACAACACAATGGTTTGCGTTCTGCGTTGGTTGCCGGTGAGGAAAATTCTTCCGCCGTTGTTCGTCCGGCCTCCACAGCTCCGGTTTCTGCCAATTTGATAAGGACGGAAAAATCATCCTCTACAATCAATGCGGTGACGGGAAAACAACGTCAGGCCCGTCCGGTAGTCGCTACCGCCAAGCGTCCTGCCTTTAACCCGAGTGATTTTCGCCCGGGAGTTACGTGGGTTCCTTCTAAAAGCACTCATTTTGATATTTACACCCAAAAGCGTTCTTCCGGTATTTCTTCGTCCAATATGGCTATGACGTTTGAAAACGCTTACCAAACTTTACGGCGTTTCATCCCGTGGATGATGTCCGGACGGGTGCGTGTATTTGTGTACCAGGACCGGGAGGCATACCAGCGCCATGAGCCCAATGCACGTGGTTGGTCCCGCGCGATGGCGTACCCGACGAGAGGGGAAATTGTGGTGTATGATGAACCCGGTAGAACACAGGAATTGCGGGAAGTCTTCACGCATGAACTGACACATATTTTTACCCAACAATTTTTTGATTCGCAGCAGACGGGCGAGTTAATGACGCCTCTTTGGTTGGATGAAGGACTGGCCGTATTTATGGAAGATCAAGCTGCCGGAATGCAAGGCGGGGTCTGGTCCGAAGATTTGCGCACGCTTAATTTCCAGCGCGGTCGTCGGCAGAAACGCAGTGGATTGGGCAGCAAGGCGTTTAATGGATCATTTGGGAAGTCCCATCGCAGCGGGATGGGGAGAGAGTCCCGACATCGTGCCCGCAAGAAAGAAACTCCGGTTTCTTTGGTGCCATTTGCCCGTTTTATGCAGGAAAATTCATTAAGGGCGGCCGAAGAAAAGAAACGAGTGCAAGAGTGGTATTTCCAAGCATTTGCCATGGTGCGGTTTTTACTGAATCCGTCGGGCGGGATGTCTCCGTCTAACCGGATGCAATTTGAACAATTTACCCGCTTGGTAGCGCAAGGAGAAAAACGGCGCGACCCGTCCACCGGATTTTTAGTTAAAGATGCCAACGGAAAGATTGTGTATGACCGCTACAATGTGGAACAAGCCCTCGGTCGTGCGTACCGGTATGGTTCCGTTTCTAATTTTGAAGATCGTTTTTGGGATTGGATAAATCAGTAGTTATATGATATGTTATCAAACAAGCCTCCCCCGACATTTGTCGGGGGAGGCTTGTTTGAATCAAAAACAGCGCTTATTCGGTCATTAATCCTTCAAGGGCACCTTGTATTTCCTGTTGTAACACACGGCTGGCGCGGCCTAATAACACGCCTTCTTGTTCGGCTTTTCCTTCGGCAAAGAACAGCATGAGTGCGAGTGCGGTTTCCTGGTCTACTTTGGATGCCGGTACTTTGGTTTGATTTTTAATGATTGCCGTTGTTAACTGTTGTATAACCGGTATCAACTCGGGCATTACCTCGCTGCTGGACGTTCCAATTTTATTTAATATCGTTGGGATTTGGGCAAAAGCATTGTCAATAATTTTCCCTTGTTCGGATAATTCTCCGGCGGTTAATTCCGTGTCATACTGCAACAGGCCGGCTTTCAATGCCTTGGCCGTGTCCATCAATTGCACCACTTCCGGGGCGTCTTCGTCTTCCGCGTACGATGCCATCATTGTAATTCCTGAAAAGAATTGAGTAATAAATACTCTCAAATCAGACGTATTCCCGGCAAATGTGACGCTTGCAGCAAGAACAGCCACCAACGTTAACATCATTTTTCTTAATTTCATACAGCCTCCTTGATAATTTGAGCCTTCTGTTATTATCCTAATAAATAAACGGCAAAAAAACATGGGTCTTTGGGCCTATATTTTACAGAAAAAAGACCCAGGAAAAATCTAGGCCCTGCAGCGCAAAATATACTACAATATTACCGTATGATTATACCTACTATTATTGAAAAGAATGTTGGTTACGATATTTTTTCCCGCCTACTTAAAGACCGTATCATTTTTGTAGGCGGCCGCGAAGGCGAAGTGGATACCGCCAGCGCTAATATGATTATTGCCCAACTTTTGTATTTGGATGCTGATGATCCCACCCGGGAAATTAACCTTTACATCAACTCTCCCGGTGGTTTGGTCACGGCGGGGTTGGCTATCTATGACACGATGCAGTTTATTAAGGCCCCCATTACCACTATTTGTATGGGACAAGCGATGAGTTTTGGTGCGGTATTATTGGCGGCGGGTTCAAAGGGAAAACGTTATGCTTTACCGCACGCGCGGATTATGATTCACCAACCGCTTATTTGGGGGGGAGGTATTTCCGGCCAGGTAACGGATATTGAAATTGAGGCCCGTGAGCTACGTGATAACAAGGAGCACTTGTTGGATATTTTGGCTAAACACACCGGGCAAGATAAAGAAAAAATCCGTCAGGATAGCGAGCGCAATTATTATATGTCTGCGCAGGAGGCCAAGGCATATGGTCTCATTGACGAAGTATTGGAACTGAAGAAATAAAATCTTGTACTTGATGCAAGGCCTTCTCTTTTTAGAGGAGGCCTTTTTTGTCAGGTCAGGCCTGCTTAAAATTAGCAATCAATAGCAAATCTTGCTAATTTTAGACCAATTTGTTACAATATATACAATTAGTGCAACGTGCAAACGGGGGGAAAAATCGTTTCCGCGTTGCGGACGAGGAGAAAATTTATGGAAGAAATCAGAAAAACGACTATTTCAGTTCCCACTTATGTACCCGCTATTGCTATACGCGATGTGGTCATGTTTCCGGGGATGAGTTTGCCTCTGTCGGTAGACCGCGCCAAATCTGTGGCGGCAGTGGAATTGGCACTAGGTACACCCGAAAAATATGTACTGGCCGTTTCCCAAAAAAATGCGGAAGTGGATGACCCGCGCGAACAGGATATTTATCACTTTGGAGTGATCTCCCAAATTACGCAAAGTTTAAAAATGCCCGACGGCTCTATGAAAGTTTTTTTGCAAGGACTTGTACGGGCGCGTGTGGATACGCTTACGTTTAATACGGAAATGGGTTCTTGGTTTGCTAATGTGGAGTACGTGGAAGAGGAAGACGACCGTTCCCCGGTAGTGCAAGCCCTCATGCGTAAGGTATTGGATGAGTTTGACCATTATGCCCGTGTGTCTAACCGGATTGCGGTGGAAGGTGTTTCTTTTCTGCGCCAAATCAACGACGCTTCCAAATTGGCCGATACGGTGGCTTCCAACATGGTGGTTAAGACATCCAAACGGCAGGAAATTTTGGAAGCGGTGCACGTCAAAAATCGTTTAGAAAAAATTTTAAAACTGATTACCAGCGAAGTGGAAATTTTGGGATTGGAAGAAAAAATTCACTCCAAGGTCCGTGCGCAAATTGAGAAAAACCAAAAAGAGTACTATTTGAACGAACAGATGAAAGCCATCCAAAAGGAATTAAGCCAAAAGGATGATTTCCAAAAAGAGTTGGATGATATGCGGGCCAAAATCAAAAAGAACGGTTTGCCGCCGCATGCCAAAGAAGCTGCCGAAAAAGAAATAGAGCGTTTGTCCAAGATGGCTCCTTTCTCGCCGGAAGCGACGGTATCCCGTACGTATTTAGATTGGCTGCTGACCATGCCGTGGAATAAAACAACCGAGGATGTGCTGGATTTGAAAGCGGCCAAAAAAATTTTGGATGAAGATCACTTTGGCTTGGAAAAACCCAAAACGCGTATCCTGGAATATTTGGCTGTGAGCAAATTAACTAACGGATTGCGTGGGCCGGTGCTGTGTTTTACCGGTGCACCCGGTGTGGGGAAAACGTCACTGGCTAAATCCATTGCGCGGGCGATTGGACGAAAATTCGTGCGGATGTCTTTAGGCGGAGTTCGGGACGAAAGCGAAATTCGCGGGCACCGTCGTACGTATATTGGTTCCATGCCCGGACGCATCATCCAAGGGTTGAGCAAGGCCAAAAGTGCCAATCCCGTCTTCTTGTTGGATGAAATTGACAAAATGGGTTCCGATTGGCGCGGCGATCCGGCAGCGGCATTGTTGGAATTGTTGGACCCGGAACAGAACAAAGAGTTTACTGACCATTTTTTAGATGTCCCGTTTGATGTTTCTAAAGTGTTGTTTATTACAACAGCCAACTCGCTTAGCAACATTCCCACGACGTTACGTGATCGGTTGGAAATCATTGAATTTGATGGATATACCGACTACGAAAAACACGATATTGTGGATAATTATTTATTACCTAAGCAGTTAAAAGCTCACGGGTTAAAACCGGGACAAGTGGAAATTGCACGCGACGTGGTGGCATTGCTAATGCGGGACTATGTGCGTGAAGCCGGTGTGCGTAATTTGGACCGCGAAATCGGTTCGTTGTGTCGCAAAGCCGCTAAACAAATTGTGGAGGGGGCCAAGAAAGTCATCGTAACGAAAGAAAACTTACACGATTTTTTGGGAGTACCGCGCTATGCCAATTTTGCTACGGAAGAAAACGGCGTGGGAATTGCTACCGGATTGGCCTGGACCAGTGTGGGGGGGGAGACCTTGTCCATAGAAGCAACGCAACTTCCGGGTAAAGGGCAACTCATTTTAACAGGTATGTTAGGTAATGTGATGAAAGAATCTGTCCGCGCCGCGCTGACGTATGCGCGCAGTCGCGGTTACGGAAGCAAAGTGGATTTTGATAAGACGGATTTTCATGTTCACTTTCCCGAGGGAGCCGTACCGAAAGACGGTCCGTCAGCAGGTAGTGTGATTACCACCGCGCTGGTCAGTTTACTTACCGGACTCCCGGTCAAAAAACAACTGGCTATGACGGGCGAAGTAACCATTACAGGCCGCGTTCTGCCGGTAGGCGGTATTAAGGAAAAGTTTTTAGCGGCTTACCGCGAGGGGGTAAAAACCATTTTGTACCCGCATACCAATGCAAAAGATGTGTCCGAAATACCCGAGCGGGTGCGCAAAGAACTCACCCTTATTCCTGTCAAGCATATGGATGATGTATTGCCTTTGGCCCTGGAGGGATGGGCCGAATTTACGGCTAAATCATCGGATAAGAAACGCAAACGATCGGTTCGAAAGGCCTCTTCAAAACCGGTAACGAGTAAAAAAAAGGTTTCTTCCCGCAAAGCACCGAAAGTCGGCCGGGGCTCCGCGGTAACGCGCAAGCAAGGACAGAAAAAAGGGCACATGAAATCCTCGGGTGGAAAACGGCGTACAAGAGTTTCTACCCGTCGGTAAAGAAAGACTCTATATCCATACGCGGTCCCGGATTTGAAGGGCCGCGTATTTTACGTGTAGGACTTTTGGTCCCTTCAAAAGGGCCAAAGGACCTATGGTATTGCAGCCCCAGTTTAATCTACAATAAAAAGTGTGATTGTATAGAACCGATTCCCGGTAAGCGGGTTTTGGTGTTTTTTGGAGAGTATGGGACATGCCTTTGAAAGTATATAAGTGGGCGTTAGGGCTATTGGCTTTCTTTCTGTTTGCGGGAGTAGGAACATCGCAAACATTCGAACAGGGAGCCAAGTTTGTGGGTAAAGGCGTCTTCCGTCGCGTACCGGATAACTTGGATGAAATTTTGCAACAGCGCGTGATTAGTTCGTATACAAGGGCCATGCAAGCCCAGTCGGAGTATCCGTACTTTTTTATTAAAAGTGGGGAGCGGCCGGGACGGTCGCTCAGTCTTCCGTTGGATGTAACGGCCCAAGAGGTGGGGTATCCTGAATTTTTAACACCGGAGCAAATTGAGAGTTATTTTGTTTCCCAGCACAATCGTACAATTGCGCGGGAACTACCGCTTATGAGCCGGCGCATGGACGAAATTCACCGACGGAAGCAAGATTTTTTTACCGCGCGCAAGCCGATGCCGCCTTCCCCGCAACAAGATGTGGAATATATAGCCAAAGAAACATTGGGGAAAGATTATGTGCTTATCGGCGAACTGCATATTCCGGATAGTCCTCCGGCCGTAGCCCGCCTCCTTAATGAAATCCGCCGCGTTCACGGCAGTGAAAAACAAATTGTTTTTTTGACGGAGTTTTTGCCGGCCAAAGGGGCTTCTATGATGGAGTATGATTTGGTGTTCGACTGGCGCAAATATTTGGGCGTATTTGAAGTGGTGGATAAAAATCACATGATTGGGGGAGGATTGGAACCCGGTTTTGTGTTTCATAATCACCATAATTTGTTACTCACTGACGAAGTTGAACGTGAAACGTTGTGGCCTGATTTTCGCCGCAGGGTGTGGAGTTCTTGGGAAGGGGTGCGTTTGCGTAACCAGGCGTGGCTCAAAACCATTCGGACTTTCCGTGAAAAGTATCCCGATGCTTTGTTTATTGTTTACGCCGGGGTTGGACACGTTCTTTATTCGGAAACGTATTCGTTAGGTAATGCACTGGCAGGGGCTAAAACGTTGGTGGTAAATTTATATCCACCGCAATCTGTCGTCCGGCTATCGCTTGAGGAGTTGGGAGAACCCTATGATTTATTTGATGTGGCCACAGACGAACAGTTTATTCACGACCGTCTAGTCCAGTTTGCAGATCCGGAATTGAGCCGTTTATTTGGAGCAGACGTCCGTTGGTGTGTTCCCGAAGCGCCGGAAGCTCTGTTGGGGGATTATCCGTTAGCAGATTGGTAGAGGCATAGGTATGAAGACAAATCGAGTTAAGTATGGATTGATAAGCAGTGTGGTGTTCCTGTTGGCGGCTGTAACCGTGCAGGCTGGTATCCCGCCGAGGTTGTCTTCATTCCGTCAGGCACTTAAAGGAACGGCTGGCCGCTTGGACATATCTGGCCAGGTTTCCCGTACACTGGCCGAGCGGACTATGCGCACCGGATTGGAAGCGTTGCTTGCCCAACAGCAATATCCGTTGGCAAAACGATTTCTAACCAGTCTGGCCGTGCCGCTTAGTTCTCAGTTTGTGAACAAACTGCTTCAGGTATCTCCGGAGGAACTGTACCCGAGGGGATCGTTTCTAACACAAGAACAGGTAACTCCCTATTTCTTATCTCAAATTAACCGTCGTAACACGCAATTTTTACCGGTTATACAAGAACGGCAAGAAACAATTAAAGACCGGTTGGACGATTTCGTCCGGGCCAAAACAAACATTTCTCACCCGCAGGAACAGGATTTGGCTTGGTTGGCAGAACAGATTCCGCAGCAGACCCATTTTTTGCTGATTGGGGAGATGCACGGCTATCCGGAAATCGCCTTTAACGTGGTCAAACTGATCTCGGAAATTCGGCAACGTCAGCCCGGTCGGCCCATTATACTGTTGACGGAATTTTTACCCGAACGAGCCATATGGGGGGCCACTCATACCAACTTGACACATACCAACTATTTCCCCGCTTGGGAACTCGTCAGGCGGATGGGTATTCCAACGGTGGGATTAGAACCGGATTTTGTGCAAAGAAATATTTCTGTAGTGACGGAAGGGAAGTGTAATGTGTGGTCCAGCTTTGAAGGAATGCGTCTGCGTAATGCCCGTTGGATGGAGTTGATTTTAGATGCACACGAAATGGTTCCGGATGCATTGATTATTGTTTATGGCGGCGGGGGACATATGGCGTACGATTGGCCCTATTCTTTGGGGAACCAATTGAGTGAATTTAATCCGTTTGTGGTTTTAATGTATCCTTCTTATCTTACTGCGGGAAACAGTTTGAGAACGCCGGAGTCCTCTTCTTTTGATATCAGTACGTGGGGAAGATTTGCCGAGGATAGAATTCTTCAATTTAATGACCGGGAACTGACCCGGTTGGCAGGATTTGACGTACAATTGAAAGTTCCGCGGCTTACTGACTTCCACGTCCCATCCCAATTCGTGTTTGAGACATCGGGTCAAGTGAGGTTTGAGCCTCCAACACTGGGAAATTTGTTCGGGGAATAACCTACCATGCACCGGTTGATGGCTCGTTTGCAGAAAGTGTTGGAGCCAGCCCGGTTCACCCGGTCAGAGGCCGGTTCTATCTTGCGCCAGGCGGTGGCGAGTGCCTGGTTGCACCAAACTGCGCCGGATATAAATGTAGATTTTTTAAAATCTTTTTTACCTAAGAGACCTCCGTTGTCATCACAGTATCGTTGTGCGTTGCAAGCCGTTCTGGCTGATATACCTGCCGGCAAAGAAGGGACAAAGGATGCGTTCACGCCGGAAATGATAGGCCATATCGGGGAGTATGAAAGTGTCGGAAAAAACGTTTCTTGTGGTGTTTTTTATACGCCGTTTGATACGGCCCGGCGATTGGCCCGGGAAACGTTGCTTGCATGGTTACAGCGGCAACAATTGTTGCCGATAACCGTCACCGAACTGAATGTGGCGTATATTCCCGAAGAAAAACGTCTCCAAGCCCAAGAAGCCCTGGCTCGTTTGACGGTATGTGACCCCGCGTGTGGAGCGGGGGGATTGTTGATTCCTTTTTGGTTTGAGTTGGCTGCGCTGCGAC
>JAEEGL014398329.1_pt1 | contig 11419 bp, 12 predicted proteins | sample 9134231 | NCBI WGS metagenome assembly JAEEGL01 (sample SAMN16246548, study PRJNA631951) | gut metagenome | biome: gut microbiome; feature: rumen; material: fiber-attached | host: Bos | place: Iran: Karaj | collected 2018-10
GGCGTATATAGATTGTATAACATACGTACGTCAATTTCATCACGTAACATATCCTGCGATTTTGTAACGCCTATATTTCCGTATAAATGCCCTTCGTGTTCAAGATCACGTGAACCCGTGCCGGCGTCGCCGATCGTGCCTGAATCGGTCGTTGTGACCGTTCCGTTTTGCTTATTGTCCGGCACATAACCCGACGAATTATCGGCACTTATTGTATTAGTGATTTCGGATGTTTGACCGTTCGTCGTATTTAATGTTCGCGTATTATTATCGGTTGTATCTTCATTATCCGTATATTCTTCGTGCCGGTCAAAATTATGCAACGGGTTATATTCAGCCGTTAACGCGTCATATATACGGGTTAAACTATCCGACCACTTCGACGACCAAATTAAACACGCTGCCTTTAAATCTTCGACCGTCTTATAGTAAACATACCTCGGCGCATAATCTTGTAATAAGATTGCGCGAAATGTTGCCGCGTTATAACCTTCGGGCAATGTTAACCCGTTCAAAATTGTATTATCTTCAGTATATAAATCAATCAACGTTCGGTACTTCATCCGCGCTCACTTCCTTCCTATTATAATTATATTCATTGTCGCCGTATCTCATTGTAAAGCCTATATTAAGATCAAATAAGCGGTTAACATTTCCGACCGTCAATTCAAGGCAATCGCGCCACGTTTCCGGACGAGCATTTACATCAGATACAATCATTTCAACCTCATTAACAATACGCCGTTCTTTCTTTTCACCTAATGCCGCTATACCTATTTCACGGTCAAATTGCTGAATAATCCGTTCAATATCAGTTAATAAATCAGATATAATATACTGTTCTTTTGCACTTGTAACAAATGAAAATATATCGTCCTTTTCACCGGTCAATGCGTCCTCGGACTTATTAACGTATTTATCTGATATAATAACCGATTTACCCTGATGAATCTGTTTTGCGATTTCTTCAAGCGTTGCGTGCGCTGCTTTACTGTTCGCATTCATTATTATTGTCGATCTGACGTTAGCTAATGAAACGGTAGTTGAAATATATGCCTCTGTCAATAATAACGCATAATGATTTATTATATCCCATATACCCATATAATCGGGCGTTATACGTATTAATTCGCAATCATTGCCTATTTCACCGTCAAAATGCACTAACGGCTGACCTACCATAATATTTGTAGGCTGATAGAATAAACCAAAACCGCGCAAATTGCATAATTGCGGTATTATACCATATTCTTTTGTAGATATAACGCCAATGAATCCGACCGAATATAATATATTTTTAAAATAATTATATCCAAACTTCCGCCAATAATCCGGTAAATCGAAATCCGTGCCAGATATTGCACGCTGATATAACGCCCGTGAATAATAACGCCATACCGACATATTAGCGGCGTCGATTTTATCCGGTTCGCTCGGATCATATCCCAATAAATTATTTAATTGTTCAAATACTGAATAACTAGCCGGCGTAATAATCACAAAATCACCCCTTCCTTTAATAGCCGTTCAATTTCATCACGTTCACTATCTGTACAATTGATATTAGATAAATGTATGAACTCAATTTCAGTATATCCGGTCAAACTTGATAATGTAGCATTAATATTTGACGGATAACCTTTTTTATGCGCGAAATCTGCCGCCAACGATTGAATTGGTTTATGTACGATCAAATACGGTGTAAAATCACCTAATACGCCAATATTACCGCCCAATGTACCGCCGCGCGTAATGCCAGTTTGTTTACCAACGGCAACATTAATTGCACTTGACGCGACCGCACCAATTGTTCCGGCGGTTGGTGCAGCTGCAGCCGTTACGCCTGATACAACTAATTGCGCAATATTTGTATATAACTGCATTTTTGACGACATAGTATATGGTATATCTTGCGACATTTCACACGGGAAAGTATATAAAACGCTGCCGTCACATTTTAACATAGCAACGCCGCCGCCCGTCAATATATCGACATTATATTTTACTTCCAATGTCTTATTCATTATATCATCAATATTTAACGGACGTACGCCAACAAACGGTAAATATATTTCAACTTGTGTATATGGCGCATAATCAAGCGCACTCGCCCAATTTTCATTTAAACGTATTGTTCCGCAATTCAATGTATAATACTGCGCTGATACACGTAACATTGAAATATTAGTATCATAATTACCTATTTTACATACGTGATTTGTACCCGTAACAACTTGAAACGGAATCGAATGTAATGAAACTATCGCTTCAATCGGATCATTATATGCTTTACGGAATGTTGTTATAAAATCATCTGACCATAACTGCATTGCTAACGATTGCAGCTGAATAGATGAAGGTTGATATACTGTAATAAATCCCGTACTTAACGCGTCGCCTTCCGTCGGTAAATCCGGAAATGGTACTGGATCGGGGTTTGGGTCATAGTCGGGGTCGCCGTCATCCGGTTTACTTGTATCATCATCCGGCTTTTTAGGCGTTGCACCTTCACCCAATAATTCCATAAGTTCATCAAAAGAGCATACCGTATATTCTTGTATACCGTACCAATTAGAAAAATATGATCGTTCTATCTCTGTATCTCTAAAATCCGGTTGACTTTCAAAAGGATTAACCGCCACTTTATCGTGCGAAATAATACAACCGCCCGTAAAACATTCTTGCGGATGTTCCGACGCATTTTCACCATACAACATATAACGAAAACTTGGCGGATAGTAATATACACCCGAATGTTCCGGTGATTGATCCGCGTGACGTATGAAATTCGGTCGCCACGTTTCATATGATCTCGGATAAGGATTGCCCGCCTGATCATATAATTGTATTTTAAAATCTGCAGCATATTGCGAATGCGGTTCGCCTGATCCGGCGTTGTAATTATCCCACGACATCCGCAACGACATACCATTTTTAAATGAACAAACTGTAACCGGCGTTGTTGAAGGCGTTGTTACGTCAATTATAAAAGTCTGTAATGTTGCGCCTTCTGTATTATAAAAAAACCTAAAATCCGCCGTTGTTATATCATTTAATCCGACATTTTCACGATTTTCATTATTATATATACGGCAATGTTGCGCGTATTTATAATCTTCTAATGTTACAACCGCCATAATTTAACCCCCCGCAACAACCAAAATATACTTCATAGCCTTCGTGAATGCACTTTGCGAAAACTTAAACGTCACAACCTTCGATTTATTCAACGTCTTAAATTCGTTATCATCCAAATATTTATTATATAACTTTTCCTGACGTTTCACGATCGCATTATTTGCACGAATAGCCGTTTTATATGTACTTAATACGTCAACGTGCCCGATCAATCTATAATAATCGTTCCTCATTGTGGCAATTGATGTAATAAAGTAATAACGCCCGAACGACGGAATATACATATAATTGGCTTGCGATAAATCCGTTGATGTTTGTATATCAATCTCAACATCTTCTAACCCCGAACCGCCTTTAAATAATACGTCGGTTGATAATAATGTAGACGTTGATTTATCAAGTGCATAATCTTCTGAATGATTCTGCATTACTTGAACTGTATATGCCATAATAACCTACCTTCCTATAATATAGAAATGGACGGACGCACCACTAACGCCCGCCCACTTCATTATATGAAATATCAATGGACTATAATATTATGCCTTCTTTGATCTTGTTACCTTTGTTTCCTTATCTGCAGCAACTTCGGACTGATCATCTGCAACTTCATTTTCCTGTTCTTCAACCCTTGATCCGGCATTTGCCGCCGTAACAACAACGGGTATATATACCGTATACTCATTACCGGCATATTCAAATTTTGCCTTAACATTTGCGGTGCCTGCTGCAACACCTTTAACCGATACATTTACAAAGGTACTATACATACTCGTTGCGGCAAAACTTTCGATTGTAAATATTGTCGTATCTTCCGATTCCACCGATACTAACTTACATTTATTCAATTTAACTGATGTCGGAGCCGTTCTATCTGCCGTATCACCTATATATGCACCTATATACTGACCCGTTACGGTTGCACCTACTGTTACAGCAATATTATCGTGAGTAACATTCGATCTAGTCCAACCAAAAATTATCTGATCAACCGCATATAATGCAATCACGTTTTCAGTAAAATCATTCCAATACTGATGGTTATACGCATAGAACATATTATAATAACGCCCACGCGGATTATAAGGACTTGCCGCCGTTTCGTCGTGCTTTATTACAACGCCCATTGCATCCTCATCAAACAAAACGCCTAATAATCCGGTAACTGTAACGTCAGTTTCACTTTCAATTAATGAACCGTCAGACTCTTTTAAATATGTAGGCTTTGCTTTCATATCAAGCGGCGTATTAATATTCTGCCAATATACAACCGATTCAAAATCAATTGTTTTAAGTCGATCAGGATTGAAAATTGATGACATAACATTAGCTGCAACCTTGTTCATAATAGATGATGACAAATAAGCCTTTAATCTATTATCCGGCGTATGTCTTGAAATCTGCTTACCGGTTACGTTCATATGGAACTTGATACCATATTCCGCCATTTGATCACATAACGTATTAATATACGCATAAAGCCATTTCACAAACGGCACAAAATTCTGATCATCATACATTGTATTTGTATCAAGTAATACGCCCGTTTCGATAAAATATTCACGTAATACCGATTTAACATTTGAAGGATCTGCAACATATTTACCGGTAACCATATTAATAATAGCTGCACGACATTCATTTTCACGGTCTACTTCAATATTATTAACCATTGTGGTTATAATACCGCCGATAAATTCGCCGAACTGTTCGGCACTCTGAAAAGCGGTATACAACTGATCACGATAAATTGTTACGTGTCGCTGATATGAATTTGAACCGTAAAAATTCATCTGCAGCACGCCCGGCTTTTTAACCACCCACGGATCAATAGATTCGCCGTCGGTTGTTGTATATGCGGCGTCTACTTCGGCGGTACTATCCATATAATTAATTTTCCTAGTAATTCCGCCAAATCTTACTTCATCAACCATCATCCCGCGAAACTTCGCACGATATGGACGGACAGAAAATATTGTTCTATCCAATACCACCCCAATCGCGTTCAAAGTCTGTTCAAATCCGGTCTTTAAAACCGCCTGACCAACGGTTACAAAATCCTTTGTGTTAACGCTTGTTAAATTTGCCGTTTTTCCGGTTGCCTGATTGAACAGACTATTCATAAATGCATAACTCTGTTCAACCGTTAAATTATTACTTGCCATTTTAACACTTCCTTTCCTTCATTTTAATATACTTACGTATATACTTAAGTATATACGCCGGTCACATATTAGATATAAACTGCGTCAATACTTCATCAATTGATACTACCGGCGGTACTTCCATTTTTGCACCGGCAATATTATTTTTCTGCATTGCTTCAACCGTTGCGGTTAACTGTTCAACCGTCTTATTTAATGCCGCAATTGCTTCAATTGCTGATACTTCTTTATTTTCAATTATTAAATCTTCTTCGTTCAGCTGATCAGATTCAATTACCGCACTATCTTCAATAACTTCTGCCTTTACTTCTTCCTTCTGAACCTTGCGTTCGGCTTCATCTTCTGCAACACGCATTAATTCAATTTCTGCCTTTGTATAGCCCTGATCTAATAATTTTAATACATCTGTACCCGTCATCATAATTTTACCACCTATTCCGGCGCGTGCGCCTTATTGCCCGCCGGCAATGTACACCGATTCCGTCGGCTGCGTATGTACAACGCCCGCGCCTATAATCATAATACAATAGTTAACATAAAAAATCAAATATATTCTTTTTAACATTTGCGCTTGAATATCGCGCATTGCCCCGCAATATATACGCCTTAATATTCGGATATTGAATTAATAGCCGCCTTCGTGCTGCGTCCGTTCTTTCATATATATTGCGCGTGTTTACTGTTATATGATCCGTACAATATATTGTACCGCCGTTTTTATGTACATATACCAATATATCGCCGCCGTATGTCTTTATCGTAAATATCGGCTTATATTGTGCCAAATCAACGTTACCAATACCAGATAAATCATTATATGCAAATTCTGCACCAATTGACATTGCAGCAAATTGCGATTTTAACCCAACCGCCTTATATAATGCCGTTTGTGATCGTTTACCACTTATAATTTCAGATTGCGGAATTAATATATAAATACCTCGATCGCGCAAAATACATTCTTCTTTTTTTGTCCGAACCATATCCGCAACAACATCAATTATTCCGAATGCCTCTAATATTGGCGAATTAATATTATTAGTATTAGCTAATAACCACGCCCGCAACGGTTCTTTATTTTCCAATTCACGGTTACTTGATATTGACACATAAGCATTCAAAAACGCGTCGCCTTCATTCCTGATCCGTACAATATGTGATTCCGGTATAAATTCATCATATACAAGATCCGTATAAATCGAACCGTCAAAACCTCGAATTTTTGCAACCGTCGAAAGTGAACACGACATTCCTACTATTTTATCAATCGTTCCGTCATTATCATCAACCGTCTGTATAATCCGCATTGTATACGGCGTCGAATTGACAAACGATATAGATTCATCAAATTTTCTATACGGATTGTTTTCATCCGGAACTAAAAATTCTAATTCCGGCTTCGTTCGCCGCATTAATATATGCTTACGATCTTCTTTAATCATATATTGCAATGTTCCGTATGTTTTACCAACCTGACGTTTACCAATAATGAACCGAAACGGACAACCGTTTGATGTTGCTACTTTATCAATATACGCGATATTCAAATATCCATTATCTAAATACAATTTACCCATATTAACCTCATTACTTCATCATTTCACTAGCTGCGATATACAAATATATACACGATATTATAAACATTAACGCCATACCCAATTTTATCACCTTCTTCCTATTATAAACCGCGGGCGATATGCCAATTACTGACATACCGCCCAATATAGAAAAGAGAAACAAATGAATAATTAATCGTCGTTCAATATGCGCTCAATCTCTGCAATAATTGCGGCGGTATCTTCATCAGATAATACAAAATATATATCTGAACGATATTTGCCGTTCTTATCTGCGTGCGACGGAAATGAAACAAAATCACGCCCGTCTTTAGTCGTTGCAACGTTACAATTAGAAATTGAAACGCCATTCAGTATCAGGGTAAAAAAGACAATCTGTTTATCCTTGCCGTCCTTCGTTGTACTAACAACCCTGACACGATCCGCGGGAACTTCAAAACTTGTTACCTTGCCCGCCTCTAATTCCTTCTTAATCTTTTCCGGTATCTTCATAAGCACCTCACATTCTGCGGAATATGCCGCCGTCCATATTCTTCGTTAACATATACAATGTAGCCTTTTTAGTATCTATGTTGTAAATCGCACAACGCCACGGCGTCACGTTATCCGATTCATCAAACCACATATCAATAACTATGTCATTATCTTGTGGTTTTACAACATCTAAAATTTTTTTACGGTCATCAGCTGCAACCGTTGCAATAATTCGTTCATCCATTATTTAACCCCTTTAGGCTTGCCAACTTCAAATTCACATTTCCATTTAGAACACATTGAATATACACCGTCATTTTCTATATCTGACTTATAATTCGAACAATATTCGCACGGGCGTAATTCTGATAATTTGTCAATATCTTCAATTGCTTTAATTCCAATATTGATCGCAACTAAATTCGACCCAATCACCTGACTATTCTTTAAAGTATGTAATATCTTAACTGCGTCTGTTCTTTTCATCTTACACCCCCTATTCTATACTAATATACAAATAATCGCTATATGAAATATGTTTCACGATCATACCAATTTTAAACGGCACTAATTCATATTTAGTACATATACACGCGTCAAATAATTCTTCATCCGGATAAATTTTATCGAATTCATATTTCGATATTTTTGATTCGGTGAATAAACTTTGAATTTTATTTGTCGCGCCGGCATTCATACCTATTATCATTATATTAACCATATACACCTCACTTCCTGACACGCTGCCGCGCCGCAACCGCATTTCAATTACATAATTATATTACTACTATATTAATATATAATATATAGTAATATTATACAAATATTTGTTCTATATATTATGCACTTTGTACAATTTTCAATACCGACGCCCCGTCAACCGTCCACATAGTATCAGAAATAGTTTTATCAATATTTTCTATAATACACGCGCTCGATATTTCCGTTACGTGACCGTTTATAACTTCAACGCCATTTTCACGTTCAATATATATTGCCCTTGTACCGCCGCAATAATGAAATGTAAATCCGTCCTTTAAATTATCAATGTCTTTTAATTCCTCTGCATTAGTTATAATAACCGGTTGTCCGCTATCCCAATTAACCGCCTTTTTAGGTATTCCGGCAATTACCACCTTTAATTCGCCTTCCTCTATCATTGCATAACATTTTGAATGTAAACCCCGAAACGCGGTTATTGGCGGTTCATTATCCATATAACCCAAATACTTATTACCTACAAACGCCCCCGATCTAATCGCCTGATCTTTTAATTTTTCGTTCAGCTCATTCAATCGCCGTTCGTTTTCTGACGTACTTATATAAAATACCGAATCAGTATCACAATATAAAAAATATTCATATCCGACCGCCTCAATCATATCGAATAACGCGTGTCGTGCGTGCGCCGTTGTCCATATCGACCATTGATACGGCATAAAAGAACGTCGCGAATTATAATATTTATTTAAATCGCCCTCGTTTTCTTCATCCGTTTTATATACTTTTTCTAACCATAAATTCGCCGACATTTCATATGTATCGCGTATAATTGCCGTTGCCGTCATTCCATAAATACCATTTAGCCGATTTTTCTGTTTCGTATATAAAAGATCATCAACGCCTTTTAATGTGCATTTACCTTCAAAATATTGATAAACTTTATTCCGCAACCATTCCGGCAATTTACCACGATCAAATATAATCATATCTGACGCGTGTATTGATTCCGCGTGATATTGTTTCCGTATAATATCATAATCTAATTCAGTAATAAGAATTGACAAATGATCCGCCGTAATAACTTTACCATTTAACCGTATTGGATTGTCTAATTCAATACATTTACTACTAGCAATATACGGCGCGGTTATTCCGGATCGCAATTTCACATTATTCATATTTAATAAAAATATACAACAATACGTTGATAATAAATATTCAAATTCTTCACGCGATTCAATATCGCCATAATCAGAAGGCGCACTAATAGGAAAATAGTCTATCATCTGTCGCGCCGGATATGACGACGTGAAATCTTTATGTCCTAATTTTACCCGTTCACCTGACGGCAAATAATCGCCTTCACGGATCGTTTGACCACTATACATATAAGAACAAATAGTCACGCCACCTTGAAAACATTGTCGCGCCTTCTTATATTGATCATATGATAACCGCAGCTTATTAAATTCTTTATACCAATTAACCGTTTTTGATTCATTCCGGCAATCTTCACGAACAAATCCGGTTGACGTCATAGGGGCATTATATATTTGTTTATATCCGTTAGAAACAATATATTGACGTATACCGTCATATTGTGACGCAACATCACTAAACATATATGCCCAATCTTCCGCCGACAATATATCATCCTGATACCGCGTCACATTATAATCAATCAATCCGGACGCCTTCAAATATCGCTTTGAATAATTTTTACTCAATGCGTCCAATGATAAATTTGTCATTTTATAAGAACATATAATACGGAATCCGACGATTTCACAACATAATATAGTATGATTATCAATTGCAAAAAATGTTACATTAGGGTCATAATCCCTTAAATAATGCTTTAAATACTGTATATCATATTGCGCATTATGAATAAATAAACATATCCGCTTTGTATCAGTCAATTTATAATGATCTTTCATTATATGTAACAATTGCACTAATTCAGTCGGTTTTCTTCCATATATATAAACGTCGCCGATCTTAACCGCCCATTGATACAACCACGCGATATACTCGACATTTGCAATAACGCCGCGCTGCAATGTATCTAAATATTCTATTATTTCCGTTATCTGATCGTCCGGATGTATTATATATGGATTAATACAACCATTACCGGCATACACAAAATCATTATATATTGTATCAATATATGAACCCTTCGTACGTGAAAACTTCAATGTATTCTTTCCAATTAATACGGACGTCTTTTTATTCAATTCGGAAATCTTAAAATCATTATTACGCAACCAATTGTCCGGAACTCGCACGACCGTACCGCGCGTATAATCTGAAAAGAACGATAAAAATTCATTATATACAATCTGTTCTTCATCCGGTTCATTTATATTTAACTTACTTGTTTCGGTATCTAAACATATATAATCGGTCGCATATTTATATATTTTATGTTGCCGCTGCACCCGATCAAACAATAAATCGGGCAAATGTGCCTGACATTCATTTACATCATATGCGGTTATATCTTCATAACCTTCACGCGTCAATACTTGCGATTTTAACATTAATATAATGCCCCCATATCCTTTAATTTCTTTTGATCCTTAAAAGATATACCTAACTTCTTATATACATCCTTCAAATTTTTCGATCCTTGAATGATATTTGCAATTTGTGCGGGCGTATACTGATTTTTATTTGTTCCTACTTTACCCTTATATTCTAACATCTGTACTATACGGATATTTTGCGCACTACCATATAACCGGTCTTTTTCAGAATTTGGCATATTACGCCAAAATTCTAAATAATCATCCTTTGTAACGCCCGCAGCTGATAACTTGCCGTCCTGATCTGCACCGCGCCATACTGAATCATAAAATGCATTATAACCGCCGATCGTACTTGTTTTCGTTGCTAAAAATTCATCAAGCACTTTAGAAACTTGTTCGTAATATTGCCAAGTAGCGCGCCCCGTTTCAGAAAAACGCCGACCGGCTGCCTTGCCTTTTGATCTTCCTAACATTTCTAAACGCGCTTGTACCGCCTCATACGCCGGTGATTTATACCCGCGCTTTTCTAATTCAACCATACGTTGATTAGCGCGTTTTGCCTTCAACCGGTAATCTTCATATATACGTTGATATGCCATATTTAACCGCCTTTCCGTGACCTGACATAATGTTACATACATATAATAACACATCAAAATCGGATCTTATTTAGTGAATATATACAAAAATATTTTTTAATTTTATACACAATGCACATTGACATTATTACTTTTGTATATATTGCACAAAAATATAAGTTATGTAAACGGGAATTTTGTGCAATGTGTTATATGCCCCGCATAATCCC
>JAEEGL016183229.1_pt1 | contig 11419 bp, 8 predicted proteins | sample 9134231 | NCBI WGS metagenome assembly JAEEGL01 (sample SAMN16246548, study PRJNA631951) | gut metagenome | biome: gut microbiome; feature: rumen; material: fiber-attached | host: Bos | place: Iran: Karaj | collected 2018-10
GTATTCTAACAAAAGTTATTCCCAAATGCAAGTAAAAGTTGAATTTTCTTATCGGTTCAGTATATAATGGTCGAAAGACAGAAGGGAGGACATGAATATGAAAGGCAGGATAAAGACACCGATAGAGAATGTATCTATCAACACAGAGGTCATTGCTCAGTACGCGGGAACCGTTGCCATGGAATGCTTCGGCATAGTAGGCATGGCTGCCGTCAACATGAAGGACGGCATAGTAAAGCTCCTTAAAAAAGAAACGCTTACCCACGGGATCAATGTAAAGAGCATCGGAGACCTGCTGCAACTCGATTTTCATGTTATAGTCGCTTACGGGGTCAGTATTCAGGCTGTGACCGATAATCTTATAAGCAATGTAAAATATAAGGTTGAGGAATTTACGGGACTGAAGATAGAACGGATCAATGTATACGTCGAAGGAGTTCGTGTAATAGACTAAGGAGGGGATAAAACGGTGGCGATCAATACTATCGATGCTGAAAAGTTATCGACGATGTTTCTTGCCGGCGCGAAGGCGCTGGAGGCTAAAAAGGCGGTCATAAATGAGCTGAATGTCTTTCCGGTTCCCGACGGGGATACCGGTACCAATATGACGCTTACGATAATGTCGGCGGCCAAGGAGGTGACGGCGTTACCCGAGATAAAGATGGATCTGCTGTGTAAAGCCATGTCATCCGGCTCCTTAAGGGGAGCCAGAGGAAATTCCGGGGTTATTCTTTCCCAGCTTATAAGGGGCTTTACAAAGGTCGTAAAGAGTGAGGAGACTCTTGATAAGGCTGTTATCTCAAACGCCATGCAGAAGGCTACGGAATCGGCCTACAAGGCAGTCATGAAGCCCAAGGAGGGCACGATCCTTACCGTGGCCAGAGGGGCCGCGGAAAAGGCAAGGGAGCTTATAAATGAGGACTGCGATCTCGTAAGCTTTATGGAAGAGATCATCAAACATTCCGAATATGTGCTTTCCCAGACCCCCGAAATGCTTCCGGTATTAAAGCAGGCCGGTGTCGTGGATTCCGGCGGACAGGGTCTTCTTGAGATATTCAAGGGCGCTTACGACTGCCTTACGGGCAAGGAGGTGGATCTTACCCTTAAAGAGGATACACAGGAGGAGGAGCCCGAAGAGGAAGAGATCAAGCTGGCCTATCTTGTCAGGTTTACGGACAGGATCACCGAGGTATTCAATGCCAAGAACGAGGAAGATTTTAAGATCTACTTAAATTCCATCGGTGATCACTTAAGCTATGAGTCGGCAGATCAGACGGTGACAGTGGCTCTGTATACCAACGATCCGGGTCTTGCGATCCAGAAGGGTCTTAAATACGGAGAGCTTACCAACATAACCGTGGAGAACACAAAAGAAGGAAGCACAAAGCCTGCCGAGAGCAGGAAACAGCCGGCGGCCGGGCCTTCCCCGCAGAAGGCGGAAGAAATAAAAGAGGAGCCTGCGGAAGTAAAAGCCGAAGAAAAAGCGGTTGACATAACTCCTGAAGCCTCTCTAACACCGGAGGATGTCAAAGCCGAAAAGCCTCAGGTACCGGAACGAAGCAATGACCGTCCGGTATTTAACGAGCCGCCGAAGGATATAGGCTTTGTGGCTGTTTCCTCGGGAGAAGGGCTTGAAGCCATTTTTAAGGGGCTCGGGGTTGACCACGTGATAACCGGAGGGCAGACAATGAACCCCAGCACTGAGGATATGCTTTACGCCATAGATCACGTAAATGCAAAGAATGTCTTCATACTGCCCAATAACAAGAATATTATCATGGCGGCCAATCAGGCAAAATACATGGCCGAGGATAAGAACATAATCGTAATACCCACAAAGACCATCCCCCAGGGGATCTCCGCCCTTATCAATTATTCCATGGAGGCCACCGCGGAGGACAACGAAAGGATGATGAACGAGGAGATAAAGAAGGTAAAGACCGGGCAGGTAACCTATGCCGTCAGGGATACCGTCATCTCCGATATGGAGATCAAGCAGGGAAATATCATGGGAATCGGCGATCATGATATCCTCTCGGTGGGCACCATAGTAGAAGACACGGCTCTTGATATGATCGGCAGAATGATCGATGAGGAATCGGAGCTGATAAGCATCTATTACGGAAATGAAGTGGAGGAGGAGGTTGCCGGCGAATTTAAGGATACCGTAGAGGAAAAGTATCCCGACTGCGATGTGGAGCTCCATCCCGGCGGGCAGCCCATCTATTACTATATTATATCTGTAGAGTAGCGTAAATAAAAGCTTTGGACTATAACGAGGACATTATCAAACTAAAGGGAGTTGGAGAAAAGACCGCCGTTTTATTTAATAAAATTGGCGTCTTTTCGTTTGGGGATCTTTTGTACTATTTTCCCAGGGATTATATCAGGTACGAGGATCTGGTCAGAGTAAACGGAGACTCGACGGGAAAGGTCATTGCCTTCGAAGCTTCGGTATTATCACACCCCCTTATGAAAAGAAACGGACGGCTTACGATCACCACCGCCTTGCTGATGGCAGGGAGTGAAAGGATCAATGCGGTCTGGTTCAACATGCCCTATCTTTCAAAGAACCTTAAGGCAGGGTACAGATATATCTTCTACGGAAGGCTGTATAAAAAGGGCAGCAGCCTCTGTACCGACCAGCCGGTAATATTTAAGCATGAGGAGTTCGATCAGATAAAAAACTCCCTTCAGCCCGTGTATCCTCTTACCAAAGGCCTTACCAACAACACGGTCAAAAAATCCGTCAGACAGCTTCTTTCGGCGATCGAAAAAGAAAAGAGGGCATCAGGAGAAAAGAAAGAGGACAGGAAAGAACCGTTTTTTAACGGTATGAACGACTATGACTACGATTTTTGTGCCATGCATTTTCCTTCCTGTCTCGAGGAGCTGAAGCAGGCAAGGGAACGGTTTGTATATGATGAATTCTTCATGTACATCCTGAGGCTTCGTTTCCTTAAAAAGGAAAACAGCCGGGCAAAAAACACCTTTAATATCATCGAATGTGCCGAGACCGAAAGGATGATCGAAGCTCTGCCCTACAGGCTTACGAAGGCTCAGGAAAGGGTATGGGGTGAGATAAAGGAAGACCTTACGAAAAACAGCTCCATGAACAGGCTGGTACAGGGGGATGTTGGCAGCGGCAAGACAGTGATAGCGATACTGGCCGCGGTCATGACCGCCGTAAACGGATACCAGAGCGCTGTAATGGCTCCCACCGAGATCCTTGCATCCCAGCATTATGAGGCATTCTGCTCCATGATAAAAAAGCAGGGCCTTGATATCGAATGCGTGCTGCTTACGGGCTCTACTCCCGCCGCAGGGAAACGTGCGATATATAAGGATATCGAAAGCGGCAGGGCAGGGATAATCGTAGGTACCCACGCTCTGTTTCAGGAAAAGGTAAGATATGATGACCTGGCCCTGGTCATTACGGACGAACAGCACCGCTTCGGCGTAGCCCAGAGGGAAGCCCTGCTTAATAAGAACCCGGAGGATACGCCCCACGTGCTGGTCATGAGCGCTACTCCCATACCCAGAACTCTGGCGATCATCCTCTACGGTGATCTTGACATCTCGGTCATCGATGAGGTTCCGGCAAAAAGGCTTCCGATAAAGAACTGCGTGGTGGATGAGTCGTGGCACGAAAAAGCATACCGGTTCATGAAAAAGGAGATAGATGCCGGACACCAGTGCTACGTGATCTGCCCCCTCGTGGAGGAAAGCGAGGGCGCTTCGGAGCTTAAGGACGTACAGAGCTATGCCGATATTTTAAGGGCTTATTTTCCGGATTCCGTCAACATAGGCTGTCTTTACGGAAAGCTGAAGCCTGCGGCAAAGGCAAGGGTGATGGACGATTTTTACAGAAGTAATATACAGATCCTTGTGTCCACAACCGTCGTTGAGGTGGGTGTAAACGTACCGAACGCCACGGTGATGATGATAGAGAATGCGGAACGCTTCGGCCTTGCCCAGCTTCATCAGCTCAGAGGAAGGATCGGCAGGGGCGGTTTTCAGAGCTACTGCATCTTTATAAACTGCAGCGAAAAAGAGGAGAACAGAGAAAGGCTTGATATCCTTGTAAGCTCCAATGACGGCTTTGAGATAGCCTCAAAGGATCTTGAGCTGAGAGGGCCCGGGGATCTTTTCGGTCTCAGGCAGAGCGGGGAGCTTGTTTTTAAGCTTGCAGATGTCTTTACCGATTCCGCCGTTCTTAAGAAGGCCTCATCTGATGTTAATAAGCTTCTGAAGGAAGACCCCGAGTTATGTAAACCTGAGCATGAGCCGCTTAAGGAAAGGCTGCTGCGCATTAACGGCGGACAGGGGGCAACACTGTGACAGGGGCTGCGGCTCGGTTGACATCATTAACAATTTGATTATAATAAAAAATATGTTTTTTTGTTGCTTCTTTGTCCTAATAGTTGGTATCCAGTATTTATCCGGTCTGTTTCTTGCGGTATTATCTCCGGGAAAAAGGCATTCTGCGGGCAGGGTCGTGCTCTGTTTCGTGCTTACGGCCGTCCTTTATTCTCTGGTGTGGTGTGCCCTGTTAATAAGAAGATATGGAACGGGGACCGTTCCCTTCGATCTGCTTTTTAATAACCTGCGTACCGGAAGCATGCTTTATCAGGATGTCGGGTATTTTGCCCAGATGAGCTTATTTACGGCTGCCGCCTCATGTCTGATCGGATTGTGCTTATGCAGGCTTGTTAACGAGGGACAGCTTCACTTAAGCAGGCTTCAGGAGAACATGGTCATAATCTCTTTTGTTCTGGCCTTCCTGTGCCTGTATCTTGGTTACAGATATGCCGATCATACCTTACGGCAGCTGAAGCTTACCGGGCTTCACGGAGACGGAAGCCTTGCAGAGGCAAACGGGATCTATTCGACCACTGATTATATAAAGCTTATGAACACGGGTGAAAATACCGTGGATCTTGATGGATTATTCCTTTCCGATGAACTGAGCGGCCGTTTTCTGATTCCGCTGTCCGGAAATATGATCGCTGCCGGCGAAGAGCTGGTTTTTTATCTTGACGATCTGGCGCCCTTTAAGCTAAGTGCCGGGGAGACAGTTTATCTGACTGACACAAACGGGACGGTGTATGACCGGGTGTCATACGAGCCCGAGGGTGATGTGGTTCTCGGAGAGCCGGTATTTTCCGTCGAAAGCGGTTTTTATGACAAACCCTTTCTGCTTTCTTTGGATGTATCGGAAAATTCAGGAAAAAACGGGGCAGTTTATTATACCCTGGACGGGAGCGAGCCCACTCCCGTGTCTCAAAGATATACGGAACCGATAGAGGTATACGATAAAAAGGGGACGCCGGCTCCCTGCCGCCAGGCAAAAAGGGTTGTATATGACTATGCTGAATACGAGCCCGAAAACACTGAGGTCGACAGGGCGTTCATCGTAAGGGCGGCGGTCTTTGACGAAGAAGGGCACCGAAGCAGGGTCGCAAACGGAGTATATTTTATAGGGACGCCGGAGTATACAAACAGAAAGGTTATCTCCATAACCGCGGATTATGATTCGCTTTTCGGTCTTAACGGTATCTGTACCACCGGGCCTCTTTACGATGCCTGGTACCTCTCGGGAGGCGGTCCTGATCAGCCTGAGGTAAATTTCTGGAAGTCCGGAAGAGCCTGGGAGATAAAGGGAAACCTCCAGTATTTTAACAAAGGGGAGCCTGAGGGCGGTCAGGACGTGGGGCTTAGAGTGTTCGGAGGCTCCTCCAGGGATTTTGCGCTTAAGCATTTTTCAATTTATTCAAGGAAGAGCTACAGCGGCTCCGACAGCTTTTGCGTGGATTTCTTTGACAATAACAGACCTGTGCACTCCATCGCCTTAAGAGACGGGACTGCGGATGCCGTTCTGCAGGATCTGTGCGCCGGCAGGAAGGTGGCGGCCCAGCCTCATGCGCAGGTGTCAGTTTTTTTGAACGGGGAATTCTGGTTTGATACCTACGCCTGTGAAAAATACAGTCCGGCCTACTTCTATGAGCATAAGGGGATAGCCGAGAACAACATAATCATAGTCAAGGAAGGCCTTATCGATCAGGGAGAAGCCGGTGACGAGCTGCTCTATAATCAGATATATGAATACATAGCGGATCACGATCTTTCTGATCAGCAGTCTTATGAGGAATTCTGCGATATCATAGATGTACAGAGCTATATAGATTATATCTGCGCCACCGCGTACGGCGCCAATCTCGACCAGGATGAGATCATAAACAGGCAGCTCTACAGGGCGCGAAAGCCTGTGGATGACGATGAAAACGACGGACGCTGGAGATGGTGTCTGTATGATATGGATTTTCTGGGCGGGATCATGGAATCCCCCGAAGATTACGGGGTGGAGCATTCCTATGAGATAAATCCTTTTTCCGACAGACTGGGGGATGAGTCAGTAAATATCAATGAACAGACTCTCTTCAGGGCTCTCATTCAGAATGATGAGTTCAAAAAGGATCTGGTGGCCACGATGAAGGATATGATGGAGACGGATTTCTCCATGGATAATGTAAAAAAGGTATTTGACAGATACGAGGGGAGTAAACAGGAGCTGAAAGAGTTCTTTAAAAACAGGCCTGAATACATGAACCGCATTCTTTTGGAGGAATTCGGCGACAGCTGAGAAAGTAAGGATAAATGGAAGCCAAGCTTGAAGAACGTAAGAATACTATTGATCTGATAAAGAAAATACTGCCTTTTTTTGTCATACTCCTGGCAGCCGCCCTGGCAGGAGGGATGTTTGCGGGAAAAAATACGGAAAAAGCGGCCGCGGAAACGGTGGCTTTAACCGGCAGTGAAAACATGGATATATACAATCCCGTTACAGGAAACGATCTTGACACCGGCGAAGAAGGGGCAGAACCCCTTACCCGGGAGGCTGCGGAGGCGGAAACGCTTCAGGGCGGAAAATATCTGCTTTCGGGAGACTATAACGGTACGATCGAGATAGACGCTCATGACGAGATCGTTCATCTTATACTGGACAATGCCAATATCCGCGCCAATGACGGGCCGGCTCTGTATGTGCGTTCCGCCGCCAAGGTGGTACTGACCACAAGGGATGGCAGCGAAAACACCCTTTCGGACAGCGGGTATCATTCCGTACAGGATCTTAAGGCGGCTCTGTTTGCATATTCCGATGTTACGATAAACGGCAGCGGAAGGCTGAATATTTCGGGCTTTTATAAGGACGCTGTCCATACCTCCGGCTTTTTCAAGGTTCTTGATACGGATATCGGGCTGAAGGCCAAAAGAACGGCAATAGATGCGGATGACGGGATGCTGCTCATGCCATCGAAAATGACGGCGGAGGCGGAAAAAACAGGGCTTAAGAGCGGTATACACAATAAAACCGATAAGGGCAGTATATACATACTCGGAGGGGAAAATGCGGTCATAGCAGGCAATACCGCCATATTATCGGGGAAGGATCTTTATGTGAGCGGCTGCAGTCTCTCAATAAGCGCAGTCATCTCCGATATGGAGGTGGAAGGTGTTTCGTATATCGAGGAAGGCTGTCTATGAAGAAGGACATTTTCCGCCATGAGGATAAATATATACTGGATGATATGCAGGCCGCAATCCTCAAAGCAAGGGCGGGGGCGGTTCTTCGTCCTGATTCCCATACACGCCCGGACGGCTGTTATACAATAAAGAGCCTGTATTTCGATGATATTAATAACAGCTGCTATTATGATACCGAAAACGGAAACGACCCCAGGGCAAAATTCCGGATAAGGCTCTATAATGATGATATCGGAATGCTGAGGCTTGAAAAAAAGATAAAGCAAAACGGGCTGACGTTAAAAAAACAGACGGTGATAAGCAGAGAAGAATGCGAAAGGCTTATCCTCGGCAAACCCTTCGATACGGCAGGGATCAATGACGAGGGGAAAAAGAGCCTTATTACCGAATTTTATATGAGAGGGCTTGTTCCGGTGATCATAGTGGAGTATGAGAGGCTTCCTTACGTATATCCGGCCTCGGATCTGCGATTCACCATAGACGACAGGATCTCTTACTCAACGGATGTGAAGGGCTTTCCGGAAAGGAAGGCGAGAATGCTTGGAATCCGGCCCGGTTTTCATATAATGGAGCTTAAGTGGAACAGCTTCCTTCCCGGATATCTGACCGAATGTCTTGCTATCGGTTCCCTGCAAAGGAGCAGATTTTCAAAATATTATTACTGCAGATCAATGACTTTTTAATGAGGTGATGAAAATGAGTTTAAATGAACTGATCAGAAGAGCCATGTTTGAGGGTTATGCCTCCAAGCCGCTTACGGTCTCGGCCATAGTGCTGTGCATATGTGTCGCTTCCCTGCTGGGAGCGTACATCTTCATAGTCTACAGAAGAATAAACGCGTCGTCCTTTTATAACCGCAGCTTTAATATCTCCCTTGTGGCGATCGCGGTAATAACGGCGGCCATAATCATTACGATCCAGTCAAATATCGTGGTATCCCTGGGAATGGTGGGAGCTCTTTCCATAGTACGTTTCAGAACGGCTATCAAGGACCCCCTTGATCTGGTATTCCTGTTCTGGGCGATCAGCGTGGGAATAATATGCGGAGCCGGCTTTGCGCTCATCGCCATAATCACCTCCATCGTGCTCACTGTGATAATCGTGGCGCTTCTTAGGATCAGGCAGGATAAAAATGTTACGATACTGTCGATCCGCTCCGGGGATTATGAAAAAGAGAATATCATAATGGATATCATAAGAAAGAACTGCTCCTATTTAAGCGTAAGGGCTCAGAATATGGACAGGGGCGGCATGGATATGACAATAGAGGTAAGGATCGGTGAAAAAGAAAGACTGGTGCATGAGCTTATGCAGGAGGATTTCATAGAAGCCGTGTCATTTGTCGATAATTCCAACGGTGGCATCGTATAAGGAGGCTTTTGTGATACAACTGCTGCCTTATTTATGCGGGATCTATATTCCCCTTTTAATAGCAGTTTCAACGATCATAGTCACAGGAGACGCAAAAGAGCGGGGACTTAAGTCTGACAGGATCTTTCTGGCCGCGGTGCTTTTTATATTGACCGTTTCGGCTGTTCCTCTTATCATCCTGCGCCTTGCATATCCTGAGGATATGATCAAAGGCTTCATCCTCAGGCTGTCGGATAAAAGCTTTGTCTGTCAGGACATATTAAAGCTGTGTCTTTTTGAAGTCCTTTATACGGTCTTAGCCTTAATTACTGCCTTCCTGTTTCGGGGAATAATATATGAGGGGCGATCCTTTCTGAGCCGTCTTCAGGAGAGCCTGCTTATCGCACAGCTGATGGCGGCTGCGCTTTTGTGGGTTGCGGGACAGTCCTTTGCGGAGGATATACTTAAGGATCTGAAGATAAAGGAGGTGCACGGAGACAGCTCCACAGTCCTTTTGGGAGAAGCTCTTACAAGGGAGGATTTTGTGTGCCTTCAGAGCCATGCGGATATTCCCTTGTCGCTTGACGGGCTGTATCTGTCCGATGATGAAACCGACCTTAAAAAGCTGTCACTGACGGATGAGCGGATCGCTCCCCATGATGAGGCTTTTTTCTTTTTTAACGACCGGTCTCCCTTTAAGATCGGTACGGGGGAGACAATATTTCTTTCGGATGAAAGAGGAAGGATACTGGACAGCTTCATATATGCCCTGACCCCGCTGCCCGATGCTCCGGTCCTCTCAAGGGAGAGCGGATATTATGAGGACGAGTTTCTGCTTGAGCTGAGCGTTTCAAAAAACGATGACGCTGTAATACGTTATACTCTGGACGGCAGCGCTCCTGATATAAATTCCGAGCTGTATACACAGCCCGTAAGGGTATACAACAGGAGCGGCGAATACTGTAAATGCAGGGCGGAAAAAAGAGTTGTGACGGATTATGCCGAATACGAGCCTGAGAACACCACGGTTGACAGAGCCTTCGTCATCCGGGCGGCTGCCTTTTATGCGGACGGCACCCGAAGTAAGATCGTAAACGGGGTATATTTCACGGGAGAATCGCGGTATAAGGACAGGAAGGTGCTGTTATTAAATACCGACTATGACCTCCTTTTCGGAGATAACGGGATCTGCGTCACGGGACCGCTTTACGACATGTGGTATCTTGGCGGACAGGAGGGAAGCGAGCCCTATGTCAATTACCGGATGTCAGGCAGGGAGTGGGAAAGACAGGCAAACCTTCAGATCCTTGATAAGGGAGAATACCTGGGAGCGCAGGATGTCGGCATCCGTGTCTTCGGCGGCGGCACAAGGGAACAGCCTCTTAAGCATTTTTCCATATATTCCAGGAAGGAATACAGCTCCTTTGACAGCTTTTCCATGGATATTATGGGAAACGGCCGTCCCGTCCATTCCGTTCTTTTAAAGGACAGTGTATCTGATGCGGTCATACATGACCTTGTCCGGGACAGGGATGTGGCAACCGAGGAGCACACTGAGGCTTCGGTCTTTCTGAACGGAGAATTCTGGTATGATACCTTCATATTTGAAAAATACAGTTCATATTATTATTACGAGCACAAAGGCATACCCGAAAACAATGTGGTCGTGTTCAAGGACGGTCTGCCCGATGAGGCCATAGAAGGAGATGAGCTGCTTTATCAGGCGATCTACGGATATATTTCCGAGCACGATCTGAGTGACAGCGTATCCTATGCGGAATTCGGAAATATCATTGATATTCAGAGCTATATCGACTATATGCTCATTAATGCTTATTTCTGCAACCTTGATCAGGATGAGCTCAAGAACAGGATACTCTACAGGGCAAGGATCCCTTCGGGAGAGGGGGAAAATGACGGAAGATGGCGTTTTGCGATCTACGACATGAACGCGCTTGAATGGGTCACCGATGATCCCGCACTTTACGATGCCTCAGAGCCTGCCGCGATAAATCCCTTCACCTCAAGAACCTCCGATGATTCTCCCAGTATGGAGGAGCAGAGCCTGTTCAAGGCCCTTAAACAGAGCCCGGAGTTTCAAAAAAGGTTTACGGAGACCTTTGAGGAGATGCTTAAGACGGATCTGAGCCAGGAGCGTATTAAAGAGGTAATTGAAAGATACGGCCTTGACATGTCCTGGAAGGATCATTATTTTGAAAAAAGAGCAGGCTTCATGAGAAGATTTATACGCGAAGAGTTTGATCAGTGAGAAGAGCTTGTTTTTTTAACCGAATATTGCTATACTAAGACAGGCGTTTGGGGAAACGCCTGTTTTCAAATGGGATAACTGTCCATTTTCCGGACAGTTATATGAGGGGAAATTAATGGGGAAAAATGACAACAGCTACGATGCCTCCAGCATTACCGTTCTGTAGGGCCTCGAGGCGGTCAGGAAAAGACCGGGAATGTATATAGGCTCCGTCACCACAAAGGGGCTTAATCATCTTATCTATGAGATCGTCGA
>JAEEGL016674271.1_pt1 | contig 11419 bp, 8 predicted proteins | sample 9134231 | NCBI WGS metagenome assembly JAEEGL01 (sample SAMN16246548, study PRJNA631951) | gut metagenome | biome: gut microbiome; feature: rumen; material: fiber-attached | host: Bos | place: Iran: Karaj | collected 2018-10
AAAACGACGTCTATGTAGCCAACGCGCAAATCCGCCGCTTCGGCTTAAAAAACGGAGATTTCATTCAGGGGAAAACACGTCCTCAACATGAGAATGAACGGTACAGCGCGCTCTTGTATATCACGGAAATCAACGGGATGGCACCGGAAGAAGCCGGAAACCGTGTGGCTTTCGAGAATCTGACGGCAATTTATCCGAAGCAGAGAATCGTTCTGTGCGAGTCTATGTCGGATCCAGCATTGAACGCCATTGATCTTCTCTGTCCGATCGGTTTCGGTCAGCGTGCACTGATTTCAGCACCGACCCGTTCCGGAAAAAGCGAATTGATCCAGAAACTGGCGCTTGCCATCGAAACAAAATATCCCTCAGCCCATGTCATGCTTCTGCTGCTCGGATCAAGACCGGAAGAAGTGACTGCTCTGAAGGAAAGCGTAAAGGGAGAAGTCATCCACGCGAATTTTGATTCTCAGCCGGAAGCGACGGCGCATATTGCGGAATTGGCGCTTGAACATGCAATGCGGCTTGCGGAAGCAAAAAAAGACGTTATTCTTTTGACGGATTCTCTGACAAATCTCTGTCTTGCCTACAATACCATGGCTCCCGCAAATTCAAGAACTCTTCAGAGCGGACTTGCGCTCGGTTCACTGGTTCGCGCAAAGCGCTTCTTCGGTGCGGCAAGGAATCTTCGTGAGGGCGGCTCGCTGACGATTATCGCTACGATGCAAACCGGCGGAAGTTCCATCAATGAAAATATCATCGATGAGTTTAAGGGCACTTCAAACATGACAGCCGAACTGATCCGGATTCCGGGTGAAAAACGCATGTTCCCGGTCATCAATCCGGACACGAGCGAAACCCGCCGTGATGAACTGATGCTGTCAAAAGATGAAAAAGTACTGGAAAACATGGTCAGGGAAACCCTGATGCAGGTTCCGGGGAAATCCTATGCCACGCTGGTCCAGATGCTCTACGGGATTCATTCCCAAAGCGATCTGCTCAAACGCCTGAGCGGAAAAATGTAAAGCATCCTGCCTTTCCGGAAGTCAATAAACGCTTTCCCAATCAAAAACCCATCTGTAAGTGATTCACATCAATTGACAGATGGGTTTTTTGATGGCTCCTGTGCGTCAAATCATCCGGAATCAGATTTGGATCTCTACCGTGCCGCGTTTTCCTTCCTTAAGTGTCAGAGATGTATGGACAGTCTTTTCCCCCATTGAAACCGTGATGTCGTAGTCCCCGCCAAAACCGTGCAGAACGGTATTGCCGCTGTCACCGGTCACGAGCTGTGCTCTGGTCATCCAGTCTTCCTTGATCATCTTTTTCAGCAGTTTGTAAGCCGGTTTTTCACTGAAATCGAAGCGTACCAGCCCGCCGTAGAATACGTTTTCTCCGCATGTCATATCGCCGGGTTCGGCACGGTAGGCATATCCGTCCGGAAGGTTCCAGTAGATAACGGCTTCCATTCCTTTCTGTGCAAAGAAAAGGGAATATACATTTCTCAGGATTTCCGCCTGAATGGCTTCATCCTCTTCCCCGTCGGAATATGCCGGGATCGTCATCTCCGTGATCTGCAGCGGCAGATTCAGCATGTCCATCCGGTCCATGACCGCGCACAGGTATTCGGGGTTATACCGGCTGTAATACTTGCAGAAATGTTCGATTTCTTTATCCTGCGGCACAAAGGAGTGGAACTGCATGCCGATGCCGTGTACGGGCACCTGTGCTTCGAGCAGTTCCTTTACCTGCATATAATAGGGATTCCTGCCGGTATTCGCATTGCTCGCATCCCATTCCACACCGGCTTCGTTGATAATGAGTTTATTTCCCGGGAAGTATTTGAACGCTTCACGGAAACTCCACGGTACGAATTCGTCGGAGAGGAAGAAATCGCTTGCCTTTCCGGGTGCCTGCACGCAGAAGGTTTCATTGGTCACTTCGATCATCGGGATCCTTTTGGCATATCGTTCCGCGATTTCACGAAACCGTTTGGAGAGCTTTTCCTTCAGTACCGGAGTCGGTGCGCCCTTTACCCAATCAGGCTTGAACTGATCATAATTCAGGCAGTGCAGCTTGGGTTCCAGCCCTTCGCCCTCCAGCCAGTCGACGCACAGGTCTGTCGCCGGACGGCGGTATACCTTCGGGCTGTCCGCCGCGAAACGCGGTTTTCCCTCTTCCGGCTCAAGATCGCGCCAGTAGAAGGGAACGGTACCGAGATTGAACAGCGAGGCGAACTGCTTTTTGTAGGTTTCATTCTTCCATTCGCTTTCCAGTTCATCCACCATAAAAGTGTTCGCGCCGAATTTGAAAGACTGTTTGGTTTCCGCGGCGTCGATTTTTGCTCCCGGAACCGGATTGCCGTCTGCATCCCGGACGACAATCTCAATATCCCCCTTGCGGTACAGTTCAATGCCGCACTCCACGCGCCTTCTGACATATTCCTTTTCGGCCTCAAAGTATTTCAGGATTTTTTCCGCTCTCTCAGACATTTCTTTTTCTCCTTTTCTCAATTACTGAACCTGCTTGAGCGGCCACGGGTCCGTCTCCATGGCATAAAAGCCGCTCTCTTCAAAGCGCTCGCGCGGCATCACTTTCCGGAGTATCGCAGAACTTCCGAAACCATAGGCCGGCGGCGCATAGGCGCTTCCCTGCCATGCCTGCGCACCGTAGGCGTCGATGTGGCGAAGCATCGCAGGCAGATGATGCCAGGTTGTCAGCATGGTTCCGGCAAGTCCCAGTGTATCCGCAGAAGAGCTCAGGGATTTCGCATTGTCCGGAAGGTCCCATGAACAGGAAAGCACGTCAAATCCCATGGACTTGAAGTATTCCGCGGTAGGCATGGTTCCGTCTGTCAAAAAATACTGCCAGTCTGCAATCATGACCATCCGATCCAGGGAATCCAGCGCGAGATGCGTCTGCTGCTCGGGTTTTGATGTCGCATAACTCGGTCTCTGCCAGCGTGCCTGTTCCAGCAGCGCGTCTCCCCAGATAATCGCCCGTCTGCCCTGCCCGTTCAGTTCCTCGCTCAGGCCGTTGATCCAGTCCGCAAACATCTTGACTTTATCCAGGTTTCGGCATCGCGGACAGCTGGCATAGGATTCCTCTTCGTCGCACCCGAGATGGAAATATCCGCCTTCGCCGCAGATATCCATCAGTTCCGCCCGGATCCCGCGCAGAATCCTGTGCGTTTCCTTCTCGGAAAGGCACCATGTCCAGCCATCCGGCTCAAAAAGCATTTCGTAGCGCGGTGCCTGATTCAGAACGGTATGCCTTCCGGCACATCCGCGGCTTTGGGTTGCGTGCCCGAGATGATTGATCATCGGAACCACTTCAAGGCCAAGACTCCTTGCCAGTTTGGCCAGACTGCGCAGATCCTCCTTTGCGATCGAACGGTCTTTCCAGCCCATTTCCGGAAGCGTATCAAAACGAACGGTTCCCCATGGCTCGAAGATGATATGCGTAAACTTGTAGAATGCCGCGAGACGAATGGTGCGTTCCAGGATCTCAAGCGTTGTTTCCGGAAAGATGCATACATGGATCATCCGCAGGGCAAGCGGACTGTGATCACGAATGAATACTTCACTGATACGGAATTCCTCACTGCCGCTCTGCATGCTGATGGGATACAGAAGCTGGACAAACGTGCTCCATCCCTGCATCAGCGCACGCGCATCCACGGCCTGGATCCGGGCGCCGTGGGGAGTGACCTCGATGGCATAGGAGTCTTCCCTGCAGAGCATCAGATCATCCGCGGCACCAAAGCAGACGGAAAAGCTTCCGAGGTCTTCCGCTTCAAATTTCAGCTTGCCGGTACCGCAGGTAAAACCATGCCAGAGCCTTTTCATTTCCTCCGCCATATCAGATGGCACACTGCCGCTGATTCTTGCACAGGTGACTGCGGGTATGGAATACCCGTTTTCTCCCTCCCTGATGAATGAGGGCGTCGGACATAATGGCATGTACATCGAGAATGGACCTCCTGTTTATTGTTTTGTCATGGCAGCCATTGCTGCATTCATCACAAGTCTCCTTGAACGCCACATCGCTTCATACGTACCGTTCCTGCCGCAGGTACGGTTCATCAAAAGCGCGATATAGAGCCCCCGCTCCGGATCGGCAAGAATACCGGGACCGGTCCATCCGGTATGCCCGAAAGCCGTTTCGGAACAAAGGTCGCATACCGGTTTTGCCCGGTTCCGTGAACGGTAAAACCCCCATCCCCTCGCTTCCGTGCTCCAGGGAGTAAGGTTCCGGTTGGCGGAGAGAAGAACCGCTCCGGAAAGGATGGGAGCGCCTTTTCTGAGCAGCATCGCGGCGAATTTTCCGCAGTCAGCCGCATCCGAAAAAACACCGGCGTTGCCGACCGGTCTTTCAAGATAACGCGCGTTATAATCATTGACTGTGCCGATCCCGCTGCCGTCCATGGCAGTTGCGGCGATATCGGCGCCCTGAGGTCTGTAGCCTGTATGAGTCATTCCCAACGGTTCAAACACCATTTCGCGGGCAAGGGTGTCAAGCTTTTTTCCGCAAACTTTCTCCAGCAGGCAGCCGAGCAGAATGAACCCGAGGCATGCGTACTGCACCTGTGTGCCGGGAGCATAGGAAAAAGGGAGCTTCAGGATTTCTTCGTCAATGTGTTCCCTGTCTCTTCCCACAATCGATTGTCCGCCCGGAAGACCGCTCGTATGCGTCAAAAGACGCTCGATGGATATATGCGCCGCTTCATCCCGCAATCCTGTATAAAACAATCCCATCTCATCCTGCGGCGTGAGGATCCCGTCATCAAACAGCCGAAGACAGACAGCCGTGGCTGAAAGAACTTTCGAAACGCTGGCCATATCAAACAGCGTGGTTTCTTTGATTTGCGGACCGGCGCCTTCCGGAAGCGCAGTTCCGCACTGGAAACGCCAGAGCGGTCCTCCGGCTGTGCCGATTTCGATGGACGCACCGGAGAACATGCCCTCGTTCAGCTGACGCAGCAGCGTGTCCGAAATCGTTTGATAATGCGGCATGGATCTGTTTATCCTTTCACGGAACCGATCATGACGCCCTGGATGAAATAACGCTGAATGAAAGGATACACACAGAGGATCGGAGCGGTGGACACCACGATCAGCGCGTATTTGAGAATGTCGGAAAGGCCTTGTTTTGCAATCATTTCTTCCACATCCACCAGATCCTCCAGGCTGATCTGATTGGCGACGAGAATCTGGCGGAGAATGATCTGCAGCGGATAAAGCTGCTGGTCATTCAGATACATCATTGCGTTGAAGTAGGAATTCCAGTGGCCCACCGCATAATAGAGCGTAACGACGGCGATGACCGGTTTGGACAGCGGCAGAAGGATGCTGAAGAAATACTGGATATCGCTGCATCCGTCGATCTGACTCGCTTCCAGCAGTTCAACCGGGATACTGTTCTGCAGGAAGGTTCGAACCAGGATCATGTTATATACGGAAAGCGCTCCGGGAATCAGCATCGCCCATACCGTATTGACAAACTTGATTTTGCTCATCAGGATGTAGGTGGGAATCAGACCTCCGGAGAAGAACATGGTGAACAGGAACAGCTTCATAAAGAAACCGCGGACGGGGAAATCTCTTCTTGAGAGCGGATACGCGCAGGTAACGGTCACAAAAAGATTGATCATGGTGCCGACAACCGTATAAAAGATGGTGTTGCGGTAAGCCGAACCGATCAGCCGGTGTGCGAAGACCGTTCTGTATCCCTCCAGTGTCGGATCTACAGGAAGCAGTACGACGCGGCCGCTTGAAACCGCCCAGCCCGCCGAAATGGAGGAAGATACTACGTAAATAAGAGGGTAGAGAACAATCAGCGTAAAAAGGATCAGCACGATCGTGACAACCGTATACAAAACCCTGTCTTCAAACGGATCTCTGATTTTTTTCTTCTGAGGCAGCATGTTCTTTTCCAAAGCCTTTACGGTACTCATGATCTTACACCCCGATTTCCTGGTTTCTTTGTACGTTTACCGATACGATATATCAGAACAGACCGAAGCTTCCTTTGGACAGCTTGTTCGCGGTTCCGTTAAAAACAATCAGCATGAGGCAGTTCACCACGCTGTTGAAAAGTCCGATCGCCGAAGCGTATGAGAACTGTGTCGTACCCTGGCTCATGCCGGTTTTGTACACATACGTGGAAATGACCTCCGATGTGACAAGGTTCCGGCTGTTCTGCATCAGGTAAACTTTCTCAAATCCGACGCTCATAATGGAACCCGCATTCAGGATCAGCATGATCGCGACTGTCGGCAGCAGAACGGGAAAATCAATGTAGCGTACCCGCTTCAGGCGGCTTGCACCGTCTATCATGGCTGCTTCGTGCAGTTCCGGATCCACCCCGGAAAGCGCCGCGATATAGATGATGGTATTCCATCCGAGGTTCTGCCAGGTTCCGGACCACACGTACATATGACGGAAAGTGGCGGCTTTGTTCAGGATATCATCCGCATATCCCTTTCCGCCGAAGAGACGGTAGAACGTTCCGTACAGTCCCATGATCGGGTTGAACATCTGCATGATCATGCCGACCAGAACCACTACGGAAATAAAATGCGGCACATAAGTGATGGTCTGTACGAATTTTTTGAAACGCTTTCTGCGCACCAGGTTGATGGTAAGCGCCATGATGATCGCGAGCGGCGAATTCACCAGGATGCTGTAGAAGGAAATAACGATCGTGTTTCCTATGATACGCCCGAACTGATAGGATTTAAAGAACTTCAGAAACCACTTCAAACCCACCCAGTCACTGTTCCAGATGCCGCCGCGCGGGGTATAGTTCCGGAACGCGATCTGCACGCCGAACATCGGATAATAGGCAAAGATCAGGATATATACGACGGCAGGAATCAGAAACAGGAACAGCTGCCAGCGCAGGCGGCACTGATGCAGGAAGGAACTTCTCGGGTTTGTCTTGCTCATGAAATCACTCCTTACCGATCTGATTGCTGTGGTTTCTGATTGCGGCGTCCCCCGGGATGCCGTGATCAGAAACCGCAAAGACAAGGGGAGACGGAGAAGGCGTGCTTCTCCGTCTCCGCGGGAAATCAGTTCATGCGGGAATAGGCTGTCTGAGCCACTTCGGTATAGCGCTCAATGCCAATTTCATTCAAACCGGCAAGATACGCGTCCCAATCCGCATCGATATCATGTTCGCCGGCGATAAAGGCGGCTTCCCATTCCTGGCTGTAGGTACGCAGCGAGGACTGGATGTCCATGATCTCGTCATTCTCTTCTTCCGTGAAGATCAGCTTGACAGCCGTCTCGGCGGGATGGTTGAAATAACGCAGCGGCACGGTGGAATACCAGAGGATACCCATCTGCTGCTCGCGGTTCGCGTTCAGGCGCTCGTCTCCCAGGTCATACGGAGAGGCTTCGACGCCGGCAAACAGCTTCGGAGGCAGCATGTTGACCCAGTTGATGTGCCAGATGCGGTTGTTTTCGTCCGTCCAGACGGGATTGATCTGCCTGTAGATCGTGGAGTATCCGGGCAGATACTTATGCCGCACTTCGCCTTCGTTGGAATAGCACCAGTCCACATCCTGTTCGCCGTAGCGGACGGAAATCGCGATTTCCTGCTGGCCCATCGCATCGAGGAAACGATACGCCAGTTCCGGATCCGCGCAGTCGCAGGTAATATAGGTGGTATAGGCGCCGAGCTGACCGGAGAACGGAGAGAACTGTACCCCTTCCGGACCGACCATGGCAGGAACGCCCGTGTATTCCCAAACGCGGTCCACATCACCGGTCGCGGTGAAGAGGGGGCTGGGATGGCCGCAGAACGCGCCCACGATGGAGGGCTGGTCATTCGGAGCGGAAAGGATGGCGCGAAGTTCATTCTGCGTCTGAGAGAAGCTCAGCGGGGAAATCAGTTCTTCGCTGTAGAGCTTATGGATATAACGGAGGCCTTCGCGATATTCTTCCGTGGTGATGGGCAGCCAGAGCTGGCCGTCGGTCACGTTGAACTGCCATCCGAAGTCGGCGGTGAAGCAGTCATATACGAAGGAGTTCATCAGGAAAGTCCATACGCTTCCCCGCCAGCCGTTGTGGCCGATCAGCGGGATTTCGTCGTTCGGATCACCGTTGCCGTTCGCATCGTTCTCTTTGAAGGCCTTCAGCACTTCATAGAGTTCGTCGGTCGTGGTCGGCACGGCGAGATTCAGGTTTTCGCACCACTGCTTGTTTACCCACATGCCCAGAGCGGTCGCGTCGCCGGGATCGCAGTACCAGGACGGATAGCCGTAGATGTTGCCATCAGGAGAATAAGCGTATTTGAGCAGATCTGCTTTTTCCTGTTCCGTGCAATAGGTATCGAGGGCGAGATTCCAGAAATAGGCATCCTTCTCAAGATACTCATTCAGCGGAATAAAAAATCCCTGACTGCCATAGGTCGCCTTTTCGGCGTCGCTGAGGCTGAGTGTGAGGATATCGGGCAGCTTCTGTTCACCGGCTACCATCAGAGACAGCTTCTGTTTCGCTTCGGTGCCGTCGGTCGGGAAGAATACGAACTCAATCTTGACGCCCGTCTTCTCTTCGATATACTTGGTCAGGTAGTTGTCGTAGTAATCCGTGACCAGGGTGTTCTGCTGCAGACCGAGCGTGAGCGTCACATCATCCGAGGTGAGCGGCAGGACGCCGGGTTCGCTGAGAGTGGCCGCAAATGCGCAGGGCACGATCAGCATTGCGCAAAGCAGCATTGCCAGGAACTTCTTCATGGAACAATCCTCCTTTTGATATATACATCGCAGGCAGAAATTTGCCTGCTTTGTTGATACTATCATAAGCAATGCCGTCTGTTTTGTCAAGTGGCAAACAAACAAATGGCGCAGTTTCGAAATATAGTGTAATTCTGTGAATATACCGGAAATGGAAAATTGAATCATCTTCCGGTCAGCATTTTCCGTCTGTACGGACAGTGTCTAAAACAGCTTTTCCGGATATATTCCCGCGTCTTTCATGCTCCGGATTGCCTGTCTGACGCCTGCGAGATCCTCCTGATAGGTCATGCCGTACCATTTTTCACCGGTCGGAATCACACGTACACGGGCGTCGCCGGACTGCACCATCAGATGAGGCAGGTAAGGGAGGAAATACTCGCATTTGAGCGGGTTGAGCGGGAGGTTTTCCTTGAGCCAGGGAGAGAACTGATCCTCCAGCGTACCGATAAAAGCCGCGTCAAAACCCCACAGATTCATGGAAACAAGCGTTCCGCGCGGAATCACGCTGTACGTTTTTCCTCCGTCCAGCGTATAACGAGCGCCGTCCTTCCAGGGACTGATCGCGGTACGTTCGTTGATATCGGTCAGAAAACCGTACTGATCTGTGTCACAAACACCCCTCGCGACGGTTCCGTTTTCCGTGAGCGTGTTTTCGATCCGGTACCCGATCATCGCCATTTGATCAGGCTTTACCTCCCGTGCCAGAAAACCGTAAATCTCTTCAAACGCGCTTCTTCCGTAAAAATCATCGGCATTGATGACAGCGAACGGTCCCTGAATGAATTCCTTCGCACAAAGCGCGGCGTGTCCTGTGCCCCATGGTTTCGTGCGTCCCTCCGGAATCTGGATGCCTTCCGGCAAAAAACGTTCCATGGTCTGGAAAGCGTAATTCACATTCATCAGCTTTTCAGCCCGGATTCCGACAAGTTCGTGAAAGCGCTCTTTCATTTCAGGCCGGATGACGAAAACCACCTGTTCGAAGCCTGCTTTTTTTGCGTCGTACAGAGAATAATCCAGAATCATCTGTCCCGCGTCGTCAACGGGCGTGATCTGTTTGTCTCCGCCGAATCTTGAGGCAAGCCCGGCTGCCATGATCACAAGGGAAATACGCTCATTGGTTTTTTTCGGGATTGTCTGTGACATGATTTTTGTCCTCCCCTATCATATTTAAGAATGCTTGCTCAGTCAGAATCTCTATACCGAGCGCTTTTGCTTTCTCGAGCTTTGAGCCGGCGTTTTCGCCCGCAAGCACCCAATCCGTTTTTTTGCTGACGGAAGAGGAAGCTTTTCCGCCGAGCAGCGTGATCTTCTCTTCGATTTCTTTTCTGCCGAAATGCGCGAGAGTACCGGTTACGACGATGGTTTTTCCACGAAGCAGCTCTGACTCTTCTCCGGTTTCTTTCATTCCTGTGGTTACGCCGGCATCCTTCAGTCTTGCCAGGAGCGACCGGTTTTCCTCATCGGAAAAGAAATCGACGATCGCCTGCGCTGTGGTGGGACCGATATCTTCAACGCCCGACAGGGTTTCGGCATCGGCATTGCTGAGCACATCCAGATTTTTGAAACGCAGTATCAGCACGCGGGCGGAAAAGACCTACATTCCCGATGCCGAGACCGCAAAGCAGCTTTTCCGCGCCTGCGTCTTTGGAAGCCTCGATTGCGGCAAGCAGTTTGTCCGTATTCTTTTCTTTTCCGATCAGGCCTTTTTCGATCAGTTCGCTCCTCTTCATATACAGGGTATAGATATCCGCACAGTCATGCAGATAGCCTTCCCGAACAAGCGTATCGATCAGTGTTTCTCCGAGACCCGCAATATCCATCGCGTTTCTCGAGCAGAAATAGGAAATGGCTCTGGAACGCTGGGCGGGACAGGACACGCTGACGCATCGGATGGCTGCCATGCCTTCGTCTGACACCAGTTTTTTTCCGCACACCGGGCAGTTTTCCGGCGGCTGATAGAGGTGTTCCGGAGCTTTTACGACTCCGCTGAGCTTCGGGATGATATCGCCGGATTTTTTCAGCAGATAAATACCGCCGGTCCCAATCTGCATTTCCCGCATATAATCCGGATTATGGAGGGTAACGCGGGAAACATTGGTTCCGCACAGACGTGCCGGTTTTCCGGTCTCCGCGTCCGTCACATGCCCGATGAAACCCAATCGGCCCGTTCTGCCGACAGTCGCTTCCACCCGCTGCAGGATTACCGCTCTTTCTTCGGGAGGGTATTTATAGGCGATATGTCCGGCTGCGTATTTGCTTCCTGCCGGGAAATCATCCCGCAGAGATACATCGTCCAGTTTTACGACTGCTCCGTCTATATCATAGGGCAATTCTCCGCGCATTTCGCCGAGCAGGCCGATTGCGGAAATCACTTCCTCTTCACTGCGGCATTTTCTGTGCCAGACGGTTTTCACGCCTCGGAGTGCAAGCGCATCCAGTGAATCGGTGTGACAGTGCATAAAGTCACGCGGTACGCTGTCCTGCACATTAAAAATGAACAGGCTCAATCCCCTGTCGCGGACAATGCCGCTGTCAAGCTGACGAAGCGTACCCGCGGCCAGGTTTCTGGGGTTGGCAGCGGTTTTTTTGCCGCTTTCCTCCATCTGGGCATTGAACGCCTCAAAGGCTTCATGCGTCATGTACACCTCTCCCCGAAGCTCAAGCGATTCGCAGGAG
>JAEEGL010669861.1_pt1 | contig 11418 bp, 10 predicted proteins | sample 9134231 | NCBI WGS metagenome assembly JAEEGL01 (sample SAMN16246548, study PRJNA631951) | gut metagenome | biome: gut microbiome; feature: rumen; material: fiber-attached | host: Bos | place: Iran: Karaj | collected 2018-10
TTACTTCAACTATATGTCAAAGTATGAATAAATATAAAACAGTATATTTTATGTCGATATTTGGTTTTGTACTTAACGCCTTATTAGATGTACCTATGATGTTATTATGTAATCATTATGGTATAGCTCCATATTTAGGAAGTATAATGGCAAGTATTATTGGTTTCTCATCTAGTTGCTTTATTGGTTTAAGATCATTACATATGTATGAAAATATTACATATGAAACAACAAAGAAGAATGCAGCTTTAGCATTAATACCTGGAACAGCTATGTTCTTAGTATTATTACTAGTAGATAGACATTTACCATTTGATACATTAGATAGATTTGGTGCTATAGTTACTATAATAATTAATGGTGGTTTAGGAGCTCTAATCTACATTGGAATATCTATTAAGTTAGGTTTAGTTCGTAGTATCATAGGTGATGAGTTAGCTAATAAATTACTAAGAAAACTAACATTTGGTAAATTAGGAAAAGAAAAGAAGTGATTCATATGCGTTTAAGAAATGTTAAAAACGCTAATGCAATTGTCAATTCTTCTGTATATACAATTGTAAACCCAGAAGAACATAAAGGACACTTTAAAGAACTATTTAATAATGATAATCCATTACATATAGAAATAGGTATGGGTAAGGGAGATTTCATTATTGGAATGGCTAAAAAGTATCCAAATATTAACTTTATAGGTATTGAAAAATATGAATCAGTAATGGTAAGAGCTATTCAAAAAGTAGATGGAATAGAGTTACCAAATCTTAAATTAATATGTATGGACGCTAAAACAATAAATGAAGTATTTGATCATGAAGTAGATACATTATATTTAAACTTTAGTGATCCATGGCCTAAAACTAGGCATGCTAAACGTCGTTTAACATCCGATTTATTCTTAAAATTATATGATGATATATTTATTAATAATCCTCATATTATTCAAAAAACAGATAATATAGGTTTATTTGCATATTCATTATCTAGTTTATCCATGTATGGTTATACATTAATAAACGTTTCTTTAGATTTAGCTAATACGGAAATACCTAACGTTATTACTGAGTACGAATCTAAGTTTATGGCTTTAGGAACTAAAATAAACTATCTAGAAGCAGTAAAGTATAACAAATAATAAACATAAAGTGTCTAGTATAATGATATAATTAAGATAATAGGAGTTATGTTTACATGTAATTGTTTAAAAATACTATAAAGTTTGTTATAATTAAAGAGACAAAAAGTAGGTGCAATATGAAGAAAAAAATTATTGTTTGTCTTCTATTAGTTTTATTAACTACTGGATGTACAACAGTACAAAAATCTGCTATTCCCGATATAATTAATAGAGTAATTAATAATAAACAACATTTATGTAATCATATAAAGAGTGGATATAAATTCTACTTACCTAGAGGATTAGAATCTGCGAAAGTAGATGAAAATAATGAGATTATAAATAGTAAGCATGAAACTTATTATTTATATATAGATTTAATTGGTTATAATAGAAAGAAAGAAGTAGAATATAAAGCTAATAGTGAATTCTATTATAGCGAAGTAATCAAAAAAGATGATAAAGAAGGAATTTTAAATATTCGAACTACCGATAATAATAATTATATTGTTCAAGTAATATATAATTATGCTCGTATTGAAGTAGAAACTAATGAAGCTAATATCAATAAAGCAGTAATGAATGCTTTAGTAATGGTTACTACTATCGAATATAATGACAGTGTAATTCAAAGTTTAATCGGTAAGAGTAGTTATAAATCATCAGAAGAAGTAGTAAGTATTTTTGATAATCGTGAAACGGAATCTAATTCCTTGGAAGTAGATGATTCTTATAGCGGTAATGAAGAAGAAGAATACGATCCTGATATTATTAACTAAGAAAGGAAAACATTATGGGACTATTTGATAAGTTAAAAAAGGTTTTGTTTGATGAAGATGAAGTTGAAGTAACAGTAGAAAATGATGAGTTACCAACTAAACCATCTAAGAAACCAGATAAAAACCAAGGGTTTAAAAACTATCATCAAGATGAAGAAGATACTATTAAAGAGGTTGTTGTTCCAAAAGAAGAAGAACCAGTTGTTGAAGAACCAGTTAAACCTGCGTTCCCAGAACCAACACCTGAACCTCCAAGAAGAAGTGTTTTCCCAGTAGATGATTTTGATACTGTTCCTCAAGAAGAGTTTGGTTATAGAAGTCATAGATATAATGAACAACCAATTGCAGAACCAACACCAATTATGGAAAGACCAAGAATAGTTGAAGAGGAAAAACCTAAAGAGGAACCTAATAGAGATAGATATCGTATCGAACCAGTTAAACCTAAAGTTCATGAAACTAAAGATTATCATAAATATTTACAAGAGGATACAAGTACTAAATTATCTAAGAAACCATTTAAGGTTACACCAGTTATTTCACCTGTATACGGAATATTAGATGAAAATTATATTCCCTCCGAAGTCGTAAATAAAGCTGATTTTAATCCATCAGGTAGAGATGGTAATAAAAAAAAGAAAAAAGATGATAAGAAAACATCATTAAAAGAAGATTTAGTTGAACTAAATTCTACTATTAATGAAATGATAAATGAAACTGAGGAAGCCAAAGTAGTAGAAGAAGAAAAAGTAGTAGCTGAAGTTACTGTTGAAGAACCTACTATTGAAGTACCTGTAGTTGAAGAAACTAAAGAAGAAGTAATTGAAACTCCTGTAGAAGAAGTTGTTCCTGAAGTTGAAGAAGAAAGCGAACCAGATATTGAAGATGCTTTCGAACCAACTGAAGAAATTCATACTATTGAGGCTCAAGAAGAAGAGACTCCTGAAGAAGAGGAAGAAGAACCAGAAGCAACTGAACCTACAATTAGTCTAGATGAACTAATTAAGAATAATAGTTCTAATAATGAAGATGAATCTGAAGAAGATGAAAATTTAAATAATACATTAGAAACAGATTTATATAATTTAATTAATTCAATGTATAAAGACGACGATGATGAGGAGGAACAATAATGGAAGTTTTAGCAACTGTATTACCAATAGTAATTGATATTTTATTAATCGTACTACTTACAGTTTTTATCATCGTTGGAATAAAGTTAATTGGAGTTATGAATAAAGCTCAAAAATTAATAAATAATGTTGAAGAAAAAGTTAATACATTTAATGCTTTCTTTGGATTTATAAATGTTATTAATTCAAAGTTTGCTGGAATATCTGAAAAAGTTGCTTCTTTAGTTGAAGCAATAGTAACGAAATTAACTCGTAAGAAGAAAAAAGTAAAGGAACCTGAAGACGAGTATGATTATGAAGAAGAGGATAAATAAAAGAAGGAGATTTGGAAGATGGGAAAAAAGAGTAAAGGATTTGGAAAGTTAGTTATCGGAGCTGGTATTGGAGCTGCTTTAGGTTTATTATTTGCTCCAAAGAGTGGTGAAGAAACTAGAAAAGATTTAAAGAAGAAAGCTGATGAAATAACTAAAAAAATCAAAGATATTGATTTAAATGAGTTAAAAGATGAATTAAGCGATGACTTTAAAAATCTTAAAGAAGAAGTTAAAAATTTAGATTTAGATCAAGCTAAGATAATTGCTAAAGATAAAGGTGAAGAACTTTTAGGACGTATTCAAGAATTAATAGGTATGGCTAAAGAAAAAGGTACACCAATTGTTGAAAACGCTGCTAAAGATTTAAAGAAAAAAGTATCTGAATTCTTAGGAAATCTATCTGATAAATTAAATGATGAAAATTAAAAGACTAATGATAAAACATTAGTCCTTTTTATTGAATAAATTTCCGAATTATTATATAATCATAATGTATAATTATAATAAGGAGGGATGTCAAATGGTGTGTAGTAACTGTGGTACGCAACTTGAACCAGGAGATACTAAATGTCCAGGTTGTGGTGCTTTATTAGTAGCCAATGCTGAAGCATTAGCGGCAGCTCAACAAGCACAAACTCAAGCTCCAGTGCAAGCACCAGCTCCAGCACCGCAAACTGTCCCTCAACAAAACTTGGAATCAACAAGTTCGTTAGAAATCCCTGCAACACAAGATTATAGTCAAATGGCTGGTGAAGTGATTCAAGAATTACCTCAAGAAGAGATTGAACAAATTGAAATGCCGGCTTTAGCTGAAGACGATGATATGGAAGTTTTCGATGAAATAAACTTACCATTAATATCTTCTGATAATACTGAACCAAAAGGTTCTATTAGAGCATCATTTGAAAAAGGTGATGAGGAAGACGAAGAATTAGAGCAATTTGATGCTGATACAGTGGCACCAGATTTAGAGTTGCTAGAAGAAAATAATAATTTAGCATCAATGACAGATATTAGTAATCAAACAGATGTAAGTGATTATGAAATATTAGAGTTGCCTGAACAAGATGGACCAGTAGCTGAGGAACAAACTGGTATTGGTTCAGCTATAAGTGCTCAAAATTCAACAATTAATATCGTTATTCCAGCGGTTGATCAAAATGTTGTTTCAGTAGAATTACCATTAGATGGATCTGCTCCATTAATTGAAGGAGAAGAAGTATCTGTTGGTGAAATTGTTGAACCAGATAAAGATGTTATTAAAATAGGTAAAAAAGAAATAAGACTTAAAAAAGGTGCTAAAAATAGTATCTTAAAAACAGCTGGTAAATGCTTAGCATGTTTTGCTGTAGGATTCTTATTCATTTGGATATTCTTCCCACAAAAATATATATCATATCGTGCCCAAACAAAGATTAAACTAGATACTAGTGTTTCTAGTGGTAATAATAATATCGTTGAAGAGGGTGGATATAACTATGCTATTCCTAAATCATATATTTATGATAGATATATGGGTGGTTTATATATTTATGAACCTGAAGGAGCATGGCGTTTATATATTAGACCAATGGAAGGCAATTATACGTTATTGAAGCCTGCTAAAATTTCTTTACGTTATTCATTAGAGTATCGTACATTACCGAAAAGAGAAGTTAAAGAAATATCTGATAGAACTATAAATAATCATAGTTATTTTGTAATAAGATTAACTGATGGTGTAACACCAAAGATTATCTTAGCTACACCTTCAACAGTAGATGAAGAAGATCATATATTCTTCTGTGAAATAATATCTTATGAAGGTATAGTAAACGAAGAATTATTTAAAATAGCTGATGATATAATATACGCTATTACGAAAAATGGTGATGGTAAAAAGAATTTAAATACCCTTGCTGAAGATGTTATAGATGGCAATTTAGGAGATTTATATAGTGTTATGGAAGCAGCTGCTAAAGGAACTTATAAATAATGTAATAAAGGACTAAAACATTAGTCCTTTTTTATTGAATAAATGATTGAATTAATATATAATTATAATGTATAACTATAATAAGGAGGGATGTCGAATGGTCTGTAGTAATTGTAGAACACAACTTGAACCTGGTGCTACAAAATGCCCTGGATGTGGCGCTTTACTAGTGTCTCGTGAAGAACTAGAAAAAAGAATGCGACCAGCACCTATGCCTACACCAAGACTATCGCCAAATCCATCCCCAGAAGAGTTATTAAATCCTGTTAATGTTAATAATGAACAACCTGTGCCTATGCCAGCACCAGCTGAGCCACCAAAACCACAGGTTATTAGAATAAAAAAAGTTGTTGGTACACCAACAGTTGTTAAAGTAAAAACTGTACATACAGTTAATACTAGTGCTCCAGTAACACCAGTTGTGCCAGAGCATATTACACCTGTAGAACCAACACCAGTTGTTCAAGCTGAACAACCAATTGAAGAGCTTGAAAATTTAGATAGTGTTTCAGTATCAACTACTCCAATAGAGCAACCAGTGGAACCAGTACAAGAAGTACTTGAAGAGTTACCACCTGCTGAACAAACTCCGGTAGTTGAACAAGTTACTCCTGCGGAGCCAGTTCCTGAAACTCCTGCTCCAGAAGTAGCTCCTGAAACACCAATTCAACCAGTAGAACCAGTTCCAGTACAACAACCGGAAGTAGTTCAACAACCACATATTACGCCAGAGGAAAAGGAACCACCTATACCAGTATATTTACCTGGTCAAGAACCTAAGGAACCTGAACCTCCAGCACCAGTTGTTGTACCAGTTATTCTTCCTCCAGGTATTACTGGATTAGAAGAACAAGGTGAGGAAAACGCTTCAGAAGTTTTAGGTGCTGTTACATTAAATATTCCAAAGGAACCAATACCTGAAGATCAAGTATTTGCTCCTATAACTCCAGTGGAGGCTGCTGAACCAGCTCCACAAGTAGAAACAGTTCAACCTGTAGCTCCAGTTGCACCTGTAATAGAAGGAACTCCAGAGTTAACACCAATTGAACTAACACAACCAATTGACATACAACAAGTAGTACAAGAAATTACTCCACAAAATGATGGAATAATTGCATCACCAGGAATTGAACCTTTTGTACCTGTTGAAGCTAATAATGTTATTGAGCCAGCTGTTGTGCCAGTTGAACAAACAGTTCAACCAATTACACCAGTAGAGCCAGCTCAGCCAGAGGAACCACAAACACCTCCGGCAGAACAAACTCAACCTGAGGTTACTGAAACACCTCCGGTAGTTGAATTACAACCAGAGGTGCCACAAATGCCACCAGTTGTTCAACTTCAACCAGAAGTACCTACTAGTGCAGAACCAACACCTCAAGTTGATTTAAATCAAACTATTGAGCAAAATGGTCAAGCATTCCCTAATATGGAAGCAGCAACTGAGCCAGTTCCTGAGGCACCAACCGAATCAACTGAAACACCTGAAGCTCCTGCTTCAGAAGAACAAGCTCCTGAAGGAGAAGCAAAACCAGAAGGTGAACAAGAAGCTTCGGGCGAAACAAATCCAGAAGGTGGAGAAACACCAACTGGTATAGCTCCAGAAGGTGGAGAAGAACAACCAAAAGTTGATCCATTAGCAATGGCTCAAATAAAGAGTGAAAGAAAACTATTAACACAAATAACGATATTTATTATATTTGTCTTTATAGGGGGATATGTAGCTAGAGAATACTTCCCAGTATCTAAAGTAGAAGTAATTAATACATCAGCTGACTTAGTACCTGAAGAAATAATAGCTAATGGTGTTAATAATAAGGTTAAGAGTGGTGATTTCATATATGAAATACCTATAGATTATTTATATGATAAACGTCAAGACGGTCTTTTAATAACAGATAAAAATAATTCTTGGTCTATTTATTTAAAGACAGCTAAACAAAGATATAAATACTTCCAAGATAATAAAGATAATATATCTCAAGTATTAATTAATAATAGTTATATAGTTAATAAAGGTAGTGGAGTAATTAAAGCTGTAGGTGAAGATGCTCAATATCTTGAATATGTAATAACTACAAATTTAAATACTAAAGATAGTGAAGGAAAGAATTTAAAAATAACTAAACTAGTTGCTATTAAAGATGCCGATGAAGCTCGTGAATCTAGTGTATTCTATATAGAAATTATGTTATATGACGAATCTATTTCAGCAGAAGATAAGTTAAAAATAGATACATATGCTGATATATTAAGTATAGCTAATGATATTATTAATGCTAGTACATATGATAAAATAGCTTCTTCATTAGAAGAAATTAATTTAACTGATGAATATGGCTTAATAGTATCAGCAGCAGATGCTTACAATAGAAGAATAGTTAAAAAAGAGAATTCTAATTGACATTAATATAGTTGATTGATATAATCTATTTAATTGATGTAGATAGGATTTACGACCCAGGAGTCAATACGTGTATTCGCGTTAAGAATAAGAGTGTATGAGCAATCATAAAATAGAGTGGTACCGCGGAGTAATTCGTCTCTATGAAATATGATTGCTTTTTATTTTTTAGAAAAGGAGAATTAATATGACTTGTTATGAAGATTTAATGTATCGTGGACTTATTAAAGACATGACAAACAATGAAGATTTCATTGAAAAACTAAATGAAGGAAATATGACATTCTATTGGGGAACTGATCCAACAGCTGATTCATTACATATTGGTCATTATTCATCTTTATTAACTGCTAAAAGATTAATGAAGTATGGACATCATCCAATATTATTAGTAGGTGGAGCAACTGGTTTAATTGGTGATCCTAAACCAACAGCAGAAAGAGAAATAATAGATAAGAAAGTAATTGAAAATAATATTGATGGTATTAAAAAACAAGTATTATCTTTATTTGATAATAATGTTGAAGTAGTTAATAACTATGATTGGATTAAAGAGTTTTCATTTATAGATTTCTTAAGAGATGTTGGTAAATATATTAATGTTAACTATATGCTTAATAAAGATATTATTTCAAGAAGACTTGAAACGGGTATTACTTATGCTGAATTTAGTTATACATTATTACAAGGATATGATTTTGTTCATTTATATAAAGAAAAGAATTGTATAATGCAGGCAGCGGGTTCTGATCAATGGGGAAATATTACTACGGGAGTAGAATTAATAGGTAAGATGTTAGGTAAAGAAGCATATGCATTTACTATGCCACTTATTTTAGATTCAACAGGTAAGAAGTTTGGTAAGAGTGAGGGTAATGCTTTATGGTTAGATATAAATAAAACACCAGCATATGATATTTATCAATATTTAATTAATTCTTCAGATGATAAAGTTGAAGAATATTTAAAAGTATTTACTTTCTTAACTAAAGAAGAAATTGAAGATGTGATGGCAAGACATAGTGAAACACCAGAGAATAGATTAGCCCAAAAAACTCTTGCATATGAGTTTGTTAAGGACTTACATGGTGAAGAGGAGGCTAATAAAGCAAAAGCTAAATCTGAGGCTTTATTTGGTGGTTCTACAGAGGATTTAGAAGCTACACCTATATCACCAGTATCTAATAATATAATTGATATTATGTTAGCAGCTGAATTAATTCCATCTAAGTCTGAAGGAAGAAGATTAGTTGAACAAGGTGGAGTATCTATTGATGATGATAAGATTACTGATCCAAATGCTATTATAGATAAGAAAGAATTCGTCTTACATAAAGGTAAAAAGAAAGTAGTTAAGTTAATAATAAAGTAAACAATTATGTTTACTTTTTATTATTGTAAAATTTTGTAAACAAAATGCTGTAAATATTACACTTTCCTAAATAGTATAGTAAACTAATATTATAGGAGAGTGACATAATGATTTATCCATCAATTGATAAAATATTAAATATTGTTAATTCAAAATACATACTAGTACACGTAGCAAGTAAGAGAAGTAAAGAAATGCAAGAAACTAATCATTATCAAATGAAAGAACAAGACTATGTATGTAAAAGAGAAATTGGTAGAGCTCTAGAAGAAATTGAAAAGGGTTTAATAAAAATAGTTAATAAAAATGAATTAGAAGAACAAGAAAAATAGTTTATAAACTATTTTTTTTATTAGTACTTGAAATATTTTTTTAATATAGTATAATTCTATATATAAATTAAAAACGAAGAACAAGAGGAGTAAATTAGGTAGTTTACTAGGGATGAAAGATCACCGACTGAAAGTCTTTCTTAAATGAACTAATTGAAGGTAGCTTGGGAGTTGTTATTCTGAAATATAAGTAGGAATAAACGTTAACTTGCGTTAAAAGTAAAGAGTATAAATTAAGGTGGTACCACGGTTTTTCGTCCTTTGGAGAAATCGTGGCCTTTTTTTATGAAGAAAGAAGGAAAAGATATGTTAGACACAAAATATGACCATATGTCAGTAGAAGAAGGAAAGTACAATATTTGGAAAGAAAAAGGCTATTTTCAATGTGATGAAAATTCTAAAGCTAAACCTTATTGTATCGTGTTACCTCCACCAAATGTTACAGGTGTATTACATTTAGGGCATGCATGGGATGTAACTTTACAAGATATTATTATCAGATATAAGAAGATGGAAGGTTTTGATACTTTATGGTTACCAGGTATGGACCATGCTGCTATAGCCACAGAAGCTAAAGTAGTTAAAAGATTAAAAGATAATGGTATCGATAAATATGAATATGGTAGAGAAAAATTCTTAGAAGCTTGTTGGGATTGGACTCATGAACATGGAGATATTATTAGACAACAATGGGCTAAGATGGGTATTGCTTTAGATTACTCTAAAGAAAGATTTACTTTAGATGAAGGTTTATCTAAAGCTGTTAGAAAAGTATTCGTTGATTATTATAATGAAGGTTTAATCTATCGTGGAGAAAAAATAATTAACTGGGATCCAGCTGCTCAAACTGCTTTATCTAATGAAGAAGTAGTATATTCTGAAGAAAAGAGTGCTTTCTATCACTTAAAATATAAAATAGTAGGTACTGATGATTATTTAGATGTAGCTACAACTAGACCAGAAACAATGTTTGGTGATACAGCGGTAGCTGTTAATGAAAATGACCCTAGATATCAAAAATATATTGGTATGGAAGTTGAATTACCATATATGAATAAAAATATTCCAATTATAGCTGATGAACATGCCGATATGGAAAAAGGTACTGGTGTAGTTAAAATAACTCCTGCTCATGATCCTAACGACTTTGAAGTAGGTAATAGACATAATCTAGAACGTATATGTATCATGAATGATGATGCAACTATGAATGATAAAGTACCTGCTAAATATGTTGGTATGACAAGAGAAGAATGTCGTGAAGCTGTATTAGAAGATTTAAAGAAAGATGGTTTATTATTAGATGTTGAACCATTAGTACATGAAGTAGGTCATTCAGAACGTACAGGTGTTATGGTTGAACCTATGGTAAAAAAACAATGGTTTGTTAAGATGCGTCCTTTAGCAGATACAGTATTAGATACACAAAAGAAAAAAGATAAGAAAGTTAATTTCGTACCTTCTAGATATGAAAAGACAATGAATCACTGGATGGAAATAACATATGACTGGTGTATTTCAAGACAACTATGGTGGGGTCATAGAATTCCAGCATGGTATAAAGGTGATGAAGTATATGTAGGTATGGAAGCGCCAGAAGGTGAAGGATGGGTACAAGATGAAGATGTATTAGATACATGGTTCTCATCTGCTTTATGGCCTTTTGCTACTCTAGGATGGCCAGATAATACTAAATTAGTAGAAAAGTATTATCCTAACCAATGTTTAGTGACAGGTTATGATATTATCCCATTCTGGGTTAATAGAATGACTTTCCAAGGTGAAAAGCTATTAGGTGAACGTCCATTCGAAGATTGTTTAATACATGGTTTAATTAGAGATAAACAAGGAAGAAAATTTTCTAAAAGTTTAGGTAATGGAATTGATCCATTTGATATGGTAAAAGAATATGGTGCAGATGCTTTAAGATATTATTTAGCAACAGATGTAGCTCCTGGAACAGATATGAGATTTGATTAAGAAAAAATTAAA
>JAEEGL010779043.1_pt1 | contig 11418 bp, 8 predicted proteins | sample 9134231 | NCBI WGS metagenome assembly JAEEGL01 (sample SAMN16246548, study PRJNA631951) | gut metagenome | biome: gut microbiome; feature: rumen; material: fiber-attached | host: Bos | place: Iran: Karaj | collected 2018-10
TTCATCCTGGTATAAGTGCAGATATATATTTAGATAGAAAGAAAGTAGGATTCTTTGGTAAGATACATCCCAGTATTAATAAAGATGAAATATATGTAATTGAAATATCTATTAATGAATTAGATACTAGTGTTAAACTAATTAAGTTTAAGGGAGCTTCTAAATTACCATCAATTAAGAAAGATTTAGCATTTATAATGCCAAAAGATATGGATAATGAATTAGTAGTTAATAAAATTAAAAAATCTTCAAATAGATTACTTACAAATATAGAAGTATTTGATTTATATGAAGGAGAAAATATTGGCTTAGATAATAAATCAATTGCATATTCATTAACTTTTGAAGATTCAACTAGAACTCTTACTGATGAAGAAGTAATGGAAGTCTTAAATAATATAATAGATAAAGTACAATCTAATTTAAATATTAAATTAAGAAGTAATTAATAAAAAAGTTACACAAATGTGTAACTTTTTTTAAAATTATCTCAATAATATAGATTATCTTAAAAAAAGTGTAACATTTTTATAATTTTGTGTTATAATTAACTAGTAATTTGTGTCTCCTTAGCTCAGTTGGTAGAGCAACTGACTCTTAATCAGTGGGTCTAGGGTTCGAATCCCTAAGGGGACACCATTAGAAATATAAAAGAGCAAATTAATTTTTGCTCTTTTTATTTATACCTATCATAGAGGATAATACTGTTAAACCTACTATTATTAAATAATAAATAATAGTATATTTATTAAATTCTATTGGTTTAAATATTAAAGTAATTATTAGGAATAATACTATTACTATACTTCCTAGTTTTAATCCTTCTAAGTATCCTTTTTTATTTGATTTTAAACCTAAATATAAACCAGATATTACTATAGATATAATTATAGTTATTATCTTTAATATTTTAATTATAGTAGGATTAAATAATTCAAAATAATTAAATATAGTTATAACTATATTTAATATAAGAAATGAACATAAGAATAATCCTAGTGATTTTAAATATTTCATAAAACACCTCTAATTAATAATATGTTATGAATAAAATATTATTCTTAAATCATAATATTAATGGTGATTATATGTTATTTAGAATTATGTTTAGAACTACATTCTTTTATTTTTTTATCATATTTGCATATAAATTAATGGGTAAAAGAGAAGTAGGAGAACTTGATATAATTGATTTTGTTATGAGTATGCTTCTATCTCAGATAATTGCTATAAGTATAGAAAATTATAAAGAACCATTTTTATATGCATTTGTACCAATTGGATTATTAATAATGTTACAAATAATTTTATCCTTTATATCATTAAAAAGTTTTAAGTTTAGAAAACTTTTTAATGGTAAAGAAAGTGTAGTAATAAATAGAGGTATATTAAATATTAAAGAAATGATTAAGCAAAGATATACATTAAATGATTTACTTCTTCAACTTAGAGATAATAATATTAGAAGTATAGAGGAAGTAGATTATGCTATTCTTGAAAATAATGGTAAATTAAGTGTATTTAAAAAAGATGATAAAGATAATAGTATATTTCCTTTACCCTTAGTAGTGGATGGTCATATAGAAGATTCTAATCTTATTTTGATAAATAAAGATAGAAATTGGTTATTAAATATTTTGAATAATAAAAAATATAATTTAAAAGATATATTTTATGCTTTTTATAAGGGTAATAATGTGTTTTTTGTTAAAAGGAACTAAGTTCCTTTTTTAATTTTAAAAAATTTAATAGTACTATAATTATAATATTTATTAACATTGGAATAATAAAAGCATATATACCTAGTTTTAAATTAGATAATATAATCATTAATATATATTTTATAATTATTCCAATAATAGAAGTTATTAATATATATTTAGATTTATTAAATGATTGAAGAATACTATTAATTGGTCCTTCTAAATATAATAGAATAAATACAGGTGCTAATAAATTAATATAATTAGTTCCTTTATTTGTATTATAGATAAGTTTCATGATTAGATCTTTGTTTAATATTACTATGATTGTATATGATATACCTATAAATAAAGATATAATGAATATTTGTTTTATCTTTGTTTTTATATATTTATATTGTTTTTTAATATATGCATTTGAAATATTAGGTATTATTACTTGAGATAAGGCATTAGTAAAAAATGATGGTAACATTAGTAGTTGTATTGTATAACCATTTATAATTCCATATTCAGTTGTTATATAATTATGGGTATATCCATTTGTTAATAGAAGATTTGTTAATATAATTGGTTCAAAAAAATAACTTATAACTGCAGTTAGTTTTTGAATTGTATTAGGCATTGATATTTTTAATATTTTATTAGTTACATATCTTTCTGGTTTAATTATTCTTAATTTTTTCTTTGGTAGAAATAGTGACATAGTAAATATTGATATTATTTCACTAATCATGTTTGATCCAATTATAAATGTAACTGCTGTTATGTCATTATTAATATTAGGTAGAATTATTATGAATAATATAATTCTTGTTAATTGTTCAAATAGATTAGATATAACTTGTACAAACATTTTATTTGTACCAAAGAAATATCCTCTTATACATGTAGATATTGATATAAAAGGTAAAGATATTATTATGGATAATAAAGGATAATATAAATTATTATTATGAAGAAGCATTGTAATTGGTTTTATAAATATTATTAATATAAGTATAGTTATGATACTAATTATTATTGAAATAAATAATGAGGAACTCATTATTTTTTCTCTTTTAATTTCATTTTCTGATACTAATTTAGATATAGATATAGTTAATGATAATGTAACTATTGTAATAAATAAATTATAAGTAGGCATTGTTAAGGTATATAATGACATAGAGTATGTAGATATGTTTCTAGTCATTATAATTTTTATGAACATACCAAGTACTTTTGTTATAAAACCTCCAATAATTAATAAGAATGTATTTTTAATAAATTTATTTTTCATAAATTCTCCAATTCTATTAATAAATATATGAATTTATGCTTTAAAAATTGTCATTTTTTTTGTATAATTATAAATGTAAGGAAAAGAGGATAATTTATGGACAGTATAATATTAATCTTAATTTGCATAGTATGTGGATATTTACTTCCTAGCTTTACTATGTTTATGTTATTTAAAAAGGGTGAGGTAAAAAGATTTTTAGCATGGATACCAATAATTAATTATATTAATTTATTTAAAATGATTGATTTTAAATGGTATTATATTTTTGAATATATACTTTGCATAGGTGTATGTTTATTAATTTATTTTATGCATTTTAAAACACTTGCTACAAATATAATATTTGTACTTAGTGCATTATTATTTATGCTATATTACATTAGATTAAATGTAAGAATTGCTAAGAAATTTAATAAAGGCTTTTTATGGTTTGTTTTATTAAATTTCTTACCATATATCTCACATGTTATTCTTAGCATAAAAGGTAATTATAATAGTAATGTAGAATTTAACAGTTCTAAAGTTAAATTTAGTTATTTATTTGTAAGTGTATTTTCATTAGTTGTAAGTGCTACTTTATTAATTCCTACAGTATTTAATAATATTACTAAAGGATTAGATTTAGCAGGAGGATTTGAAATTTTATATCAAATAAGTCCTTCAGAAAAAGGAGCTAAATTAACATCTACTGATGTACAAGATACATATAGAACAATGCTTAGAAGAATAGATAAGTTAGGTGTTAGTGAACCAGAACTTACTATTGAAGGAAAAGATAAAATAAGAGTTAAACTTGCAGGAGTTACTGATGCAGAAGCTGCTAGAGATTATATTACAGTTGCTGGAGAATTAACTTTTAGAGATTCTAATGATAATAAATTAATGGATAAAAGTGTTTTATCTTCAGGTACTGCTGCTAAAGTTAGTACTGATGAACAAGGAAGACCAGCAGTATTATTAAACATTAAGGATAAAGATTTATTCTATGATGTTACAACAAGAATTAGTCAATCAGAAGATAAATTAATTGTTATTTGGTTAGATTATAATTCTGAAGAAGATAGTTATAAAACATCAAAATGTGGTTCTTTTGAAAATTTAACTGATGCTAAATGTTTAAGTGCTGCAACAGTTTCACAAGGATTTAGTAGTAATGTAATTATTCAAGGTAATTTTACTGAAGAACAAGTTAAAGATTTAGTAGATTTAATTAATAGTGGATCTAATAATGTTAAATTTAAGGAAATTTCTAGTCAAACTGTAGGATCTGCTTTTGGTGCAAATTCATTACTTAAGACTGAACTTGCAGGAATTATAGGTATAGTATTAATTATATTATTTATGACATTAAGATATAGATTCTCAGGATTTATAGCATCATCTGTTATATTAATATATACATTTATGACATTCTTAGTATTCTATTTAATTGAAGGTGTTTTAACACTTCCTGGTATAGCAGCTTTAGTTCTTGGTATAGGAATGGCTGTTGATGCTAATGTTATTACCAGTGAAAGAATTAAAGAAGAACTTAGAAAAGGTAGAGATCTTAAGACTGCATATAAAAATGGTGTTAAGAATTCATTTAGTTCAATATTAGATTCAAATGTTACTACATTTATAATAGCTATTATATTATTTGTATTTGGAGAAAGTTCTGTTAAAGGATTTGCTACTATGTTAATAATTAATATAATTATGACTATGTTAATTGTAGTATTAATTACTAGATTGATTACATATTCATTTATTAAGACAGGTTTCTTTAATGAAAAAGTTAGAATGTTTATTAATCAAAGAAAGAATGAAATAAAAAATAGTTTAGAGGTAGTAGACTCTAAATTTGAACAAAAAATAAATAAAGATTTTGTTGGTAATTTTAAGAAATTTATATTAGTTCCAATTGTAGTATTAGTTATAGCAGGTATATTTGTATTTATTAATAAAGGATTTAATTTTGGTATAGACTTTACTGGAGGTACTGATATTACTATTAGTAATGCTAAGAATGCTAGTGTTAAATCTATTAATAAAGATATTAAAGATTTAGGATATACTATTATTTCATCTGAAAAAGATAGTGATGCTTATTATGTTAAGGTATCTGAAATATTAGATAAAGATGAAATAAAGAAAACAAATGGTGTTATTTGTGAAAAATATGATGCTAAAACTGATATATCTGTAGTATCTAATTTAGTTAAGAAAGATTTAATTAAGAATGCGATAATTGCATTAATATATGCTATTATTGGTATTATCTTATATATTACTTTTAGATATAAATTTAGTTATGCATTAAGTTCAATAATTGCATTAATTCATGATAGTATTATGATTGTTGCTTTATTTGCAATAATGCATTTAGAAATTAATTCTATCTTTATAGCAGCTATTCTTACTATTATTGGTTATTCTATTAATAATACTATTGTTATTTTTGATAGAATTAGAGAAAACAAGAATAAGAAGATTAATGATGTATTAAGTAAAGATGAATTAAAAGAAATAGCTAATAAATCTATTAAAGAAACAATGCTTCGTTCTATTAATACAACTATTACTACTATGCTTCCAATTATATGTTTAATTATATTTGGTTCAAAAGAAATATTAGAATTCGATATAGCTATATTAATTGGATTAGTAGCAGGAGCATATTCTTCTATATTAATATCAGGATCTTTATGTGTAATATTAGAATACAGATTACAAATTAAGAAAAAGAATAATAAAAAGAAAGATAAACCTAAGAAAAGGAAAGTAGAAGAATTAAGTGTTAAAGGAATAAATGCTTAATTCTTTTTTCTAAAAAGGAGGTATTTATGGTTAAAGAAATAAATACTATTGAGGAATTACTCTCAGTTTGTAAAAATTATATTGAGAGTAAAGAAGAATTAGATACAATAAAAAAAGCATATGATTATGCTAGTGAAGTTCATAAAAATGATGTAAGAAAAAGTGGAGAAGAATATATGCATCATCCACTTAATGTGGCATATATTTTAACTGATTTGCTTGCAGATAGTGATACTATTAGTGCGGCACTTCTTCATGATACAGTTCATATAGGTAAAGCGGATATAAATGATATTAAAAAGAATTTTGGTAAAGATATATCTGATTTAGTAGCAGGTATTACTAAGATCAATAATTTAAATGTATTCACTGATAGTGAAATGCAAATTAATTATTATAAAAAGATAATAGTAGGACTTACTGAGGATGTAAGAATTATAATTATTAAACTTGCTGAAAGATGTCAAAATATGAGAACTTTATGGGCAATTAAAGAAGAAAGTAGAAAGAGTAAATCTAAAGAAACTCTTGAAATACTTGTTCCTATTGCCCATAGATTAGGACTTTCTAGTATAAAGAGTGAACTTGAAGTTAATTCATTAAAGTATTATAAACCTAATGCATTTGTAAGTGTAGAAGAATTACTAAATAATACTCCAGAAGAGAGAGAAGCTTGTATTAAAGAAATGACTAGAAGAATCTCAGAACTTCTTATTGAAAATGGAATTAAGTTTGAAATAAAGGGTAGAGTTAAGTCTATTTATAGTATATATAATAAGCTTCAAAGAGGTAGAAAATTTAGTGATATTTATGATATATATGGACTTAGAATAATAGTAGATACAGTTAATGAATGTTATCAAGTATTAGGTATTATTCACTCTAAATTTAAACCAAAACCAAATAGATTTAAGGATTATATAGCTAATCCTAAGACTAATATGTATCAATCACTTCATACTACAGTATTTGGGTATGATAATAAATTATATGAAGTACAAATAAGAACTCGTGAAATGGATGAAGTAGCAGAAAGAGGAATTGCATCACACTGGTCTTATAAGGAAAAAGGAAAAAAATTACAAAGTTCAATGGAACAAAAACTTCAATTATTTAGAAATATTATGGAGTTAAATGAAAATAATCCTGAGGCTGAAGATTTTGTTAATAGTGTTAAAGATGAAGTGTTAGGAGACAGTATTTATGTATATACTCCAAAAGGTGATGTATTTGAATTACCTAAGGGTTCAACTGGTGTAGACTTTGCATATAAGGTTCATACTAAGATTGGAGAAACTATGGTTGGAGTAATGGTAAATGATACTATGGTTCCATTATCAACTCCTTTAAAAGATGGAGATATTGTTAAAATTAATACTAAAAAAGATGCTACTCCTTCATTAGAATGGCTTGATTATGCTAAAACATCAGGTGCAAAGAATAAAATAAAAGCATATTTTTCTAAAGTTGATAAAGAGATTAGTTTAAGTAAAGGAAAAGATTTATTCTTAAAAGAAATTAGAAGAAAGAAATTAGTTATAGAGGATGTTGAATCAAGAATTCCAAATATATTGAAAGAATTAAAAATAGCAGATGAAAATGAAATGTATATTGGAATTGGCACTGGTAAATATAGTGCTATAACTTGTGTATCTCTAGCGTATAAAGAAGATAAACTAAGTAAAGAAGATTTACTTGAAAAAGTTATTAAAAATAAAAATAATGTAATTGATCTAAAAAATGATGTATTAGTAGATGGAATAGATGAAATAAAGGTAACTCTTGCTAAGTGTTGTAATCCAATATTAGGAGATGAAATTGTAGGATATATTTCACGTGGTAATGGTATTGTAATCCATACTAAAGATTGTCATAATCTAGAAGCATTAGATGATAGATTAATTGATGTTAAATGGAATAAAAATATTGTTAAGAAGTTTATTACTATAGTGGAAGTAACTGCTAGTAAAAAAGAAAACTTATTATTAGATATAATTACTATTACATCAAGTAATAATATTGGTATTTTAAATGCAAATACAGTATCTACTCAAACTAATAATATATATGAATTAACTATTGAAGTAACTGATAGTGAAAAGTTAAAAAAATACATGAATGATTTAAAACAAAATAGTGAAATCATTAAAGTAGAAAGAGTGTTTAAATGAGAGTAGTTATTCAAAGGTGTAAAGAAGCATCAGTTAGTTTTGATGATAAAGTTAATAATATAGATCAAGGGTTAGTTGTACTTCTTGGTATGACTAATGGTGATACAATAGAGGATATAAATTATTTAATTAAAAAAATTACAAATTTAAGAATATTTGAAGATTCTGATAATAAAATGAATTATTCTGTTAAGGATATAAATGGAAGTATATTGTTAGTTTCACAATTTACTTTATATGCATCAACTAAAGATGGAAATAGACCATCATTTACTAATGCATTAAATTATGAAGAATCAAATAAATTATATGAATTATTTAAGGTAGAATTAGAAAAAACTGGTATACCTTTTAAAACAGGTGAGTTTGGTGCAGATATGAAAGTGTCTTTAATAAATGATGGCCCAGTAACCATAATTATTGATTCAAAGGAAAGAGAGTAAAATATGGATAAAATAAAAAGTAGATTAATAAATATAATATTAATTACAGGTATAATATATTTATTATATTTGATGAGAAATTTATTAGGAGATGTAGTAGTTAAAATATATGCTATTTTTAAACCATTTTTAATAGGTTTTGTATTAGCATATGCATTCTATCCTTTTCTTAAATTTCTTCAAAGAAAACTACCTAAATGGCTAGGTATAGTTATAATATTACTAATAGTATTTGGAATTCTTGCTTATATTATTATTAATATTATTCCTGTATTTACAAATGAACTTGCAGATTTATTATCAGGATTAATGCAATTTTTAAAAGATGTAGATAAGAAATTTGATGTTGATCTAAGTGGAATAGAGGATGCTTTAATAAAAGCATTCAATAAAATATCTAAAGAATTTACTGATGATATAGCAGTAACTGGAGGAAAGATTATTAATGCTTCAATTAATGTAATTAGTAATTTTATTATATCTTTAGTAGCATTTATATATTTATTAATTGATATGGATAAAATTAGAGAAAAAATTAAGAAATATTTCAAGTTAAAAAGTAAAAAGACTTATAATCTTGTTAGAGATATAGATGTATCTTGTACTGCATATTTTAAAGGATTATTTATTAATGTTTTAATTATGTTTATCGAATATACATTACTTTATAGAATTATAGGACATCCTAATTTCTTACTTCTTGGTATAATAGCAGCATTCTCTCCATTAATACCTTATTTTGGAGGAATAATAATGAATGGAGTAGCTATTATAACAGCTTCTGTAATATCTCCAACTTTATTAATACTTTGTTTAATTATTTGTCTTATATTCCCTCAAATAGATGGATATTTGATAGTTCCTAAAATATATGGTAAAACAAATAAAGTACCAGCATTAGTTACTATATTTGCAGTTTTTGCAGGAGGTGTACTTGGTGGATTTGAAGGTATAATAGTAGCACTTCCAATAGCAATTATAATTCAAACTATATATAAGAATTATGATGATGAAATATCTCAAAAAATTAATGATATAAAAGAAAAAATATAATCATTTCTTAATGATTATATTTTTTATTTCTTTTTTTATTAATGATTCATCATTAACTAATAATGAATATATTTTAGTCACTTTTAATTCTAATTCTAATTCTTTATTAAAATTAGTATATATTGGTAGTGTAACTTGTTTTTTAATATCATGTAAGTTTTTTCTTCCTTTTTTATTAAATCCAAGTACTCTTAAATATTTTATATTTTTTCTAGTCTTATTTTCTTCTTTAGTGTATCCTGTAAGGATATGAATTATCATTCTTGATATTTTGTTATATGTAGGTTTTTTTGATTTTAAATTTAATATTAATTCATCTAGAGTATGAGATTTATTAATTTCACTTATTATTTTATTTTCAATACCTTCATCTACATCAAGATATTTTGATAAATCATTATCAGATAATATTTTATATTTTAAATAGTCAAATATATCTATATTATAGTAATTTTTAATTGCATTTTTAGGTACATATTTAGATATATCTATTTTATCTAAATTTTTTCTAATTAGATTTGCACTTATCATATTACCATCAACTTTTTTAGAATTAAAATCATTAGTTCTTTTTATTGTTAATGGAGTAATACCAGCATTTTGTTTTTTTATTTCTCTTATATAACATAAACCTAATATATCATTTGGAGTATCAACTTCTTCACCATGAAGGTGATGTAGTGCTTTTGATGATGCTGATGGAAAACTAATACCTTTTTTCATTAATTTAGATACTTCATAGTTATATTCTACTGTATTTTGAATAGATGCTAATGTGTTTAGTTTAACTATATCATTGGATTCTGATCCAAATACTAAATATTCTGCTTTTAATGCTTTTAATATTTCTATTGCACCTTTAGAAAATATATCACTTCCTTGAGTAGAAAACTCAAATGGTAGTTCGATAACTAAATCAACACCATTATTAAGTGCTATTTCTGTTTTATCCCATTTATTTAATATTGATAAGTTTCCTCTCTGAGTATAATGAGAAGACATTACAAGTATTATTAATGGGTTTGAAAACATTTCTTTTATTTTATTTATATGATATAAATGCCCATTATGAAATGGATTATATTCACAAATTATGCCAACTATTTCCATTGTTATCACCTGATTTAATTTTATCAAATTATGCTTAAAAATTAAAGATAAAAATGGTATAATTATATATAGGGTGAATTTATGAGAAGTATATTCAGTATTACAAGAAATAAGTTAGAAGATTATTTCTTAGAAAAAGGTGAAAAGAAATTTAAAGCTACTCAAGTGTTTGAGTGGATATATAGAAAAGGTGTTAGATCATTTGATGAAATGACTAACTTAAAAAAAGAAACTATTGATATGTTAAAAGAAGATTTTTCTTTTAATGAAATTAAAATAGTTAAAAAAGAAGAAGATGAACTTGTTAAAAAATATTTATTTGAACTTAGTGATGGTAATAAAATAGAAAGTGTATTAATGGTTCATGATTATGGACTTAGTATATGTATATCATCACAAATAGGATGTAATATGGGTTGTGCATTTTGTGAAAGTGGAAGACTTAAAAAAGTAAGAAACTTAACAGTAGATGAAATGTTACTTCAAATTATGAAAGTACAAGATGATATTGGTGAAAGAATAAGCCATGTTGTAGTTATGGGAATAGGGGAACCATTTGATAACTATGATAATTTTATAGACTTTATGAATATAGTTACTGATGCTTATGGACTTGCTATTGGTCAAAGACATATAACAGTTTCTACTAGTGGTATAGTACCTAAGATTAAGTTATTTGCGGACTTAGAAAGTGGAGTAAACTTGGCAATTAGTTTACATGCTCCTAATAATAAACTTAGAAGTTCAATTATGAAGATTAATAATGCTTATAATATAGATGAAATAATTGATGCTATTAAGTATTATTTAGATAAAACTAATAGAAGAGTTACCTTTGAATATATTATGTTAAA
>JAEEGL010857663.1_pt1 | contig 11418 bp, 5 predicted proteins | sample 9134231 | NCBI WGS metagenome assembly JAEEGL01 (sample SAMN16246548, study PRJNA631951) | gut metagenome | biome: gut microbiome; feature: rumen; material: fiber-attached | host: Bos | place: Iran: Karaj | collected 2018-10
GCGGCAACGCCACGCCGCCCCATCCAACATTTAGCGAGGTTCTTTTCGGGTAAAAGGGTTTCAAAACCGCTTTACCCGAAAAAACAATTGACAGACCTCGCAGGGAGTGCTATTATTTTTATATTCAATTCGGGGGATTAGCTCAGCTTGGTTAGAGCGTCTGCTTGACATGCAGAAGGTCACTGGTCCGAGTCCAGTATCTCCCACCATTACCGCAACCGCCGCGTCAACGCCGGCGGTTGTTTGGCTTTTTAGGTTGTCTCCAGAAGCCCTGCGCGTTCAAGGGCCTCCAGGCGGGTGTCTGACACCACGTCCCTGTCCGTGATCAAGGTGAAGACCGCGCCGGCGGCGGCACAGGCGCGGCTCCACCGCTCCCGGTGCGCCGCGAGCGTGGCGCGGTAGGTCTCCAGTGCGGGTCCGTCGAGGAAGACGTCCAGCGTCTCCCCCGTCTCGACATCGTCCAGGCGGTAGCGGCCATGTTCCGGCGGCTCCTCCTCTGAGGCGGCCAAAAGCTGCACCACGAAGAGCGCGGAGGCGCCGTCGACGAGCCTGGCCAATGCCGTCGCCGGTTCACCGGGCCAAAGCAAATCGCTTATGAAGACCCGGATGCCGTTGCGGCGGAAGGACGGCGCCGCGCCGACCATCGCGTCATACGGCGAAGAGGCCTCTCCAAAACCATTGACGCGCCACTCCTCCGGCGAGGCGCCGCGGGGACTTGGCGACGGTTCAAGCAATTTCCCCGCAAGCCACAGGCTCGGCGTGCAAGCCGAGCTGAGCGCGGCGGCGCCGAGCGCGGCGGCGAGCATCAGCGACGCATCGCCCTTGCGCGTGTCGGCGAGGTCCATCGAGGCGGACGTGTCGAGCACGATGTCGAGTTTCGGCTCGACCTCCTCGCGGTAGAGCTTGACAATCTCCTTGTCGCTGCGTGCGTAGACCCCCCAGTCGAGGTGGCGGAGGTCGTCGCCCGGATGGTATTCGCGGTAATCGTGGAAGTCGAGTGACGAACCGGCGGAGACACCAAGACGGCCGCCCGTTGAACCGCGCATCGAGTCGCGCGGCAACCGAAGTCGTCGCGCGGAGCCAAGGCGCACGCCTTCGGCGAAAAGCCGGGAGATGGTTGACTGGTCTTTCATGGTGTCGGAAGCATTATAGCAAAAAAAGTGCTATACTGGCTTCCAATGTCCGCGACCCAACCCTTTTCAACTGGTTTCACTCCCCTTCCCCCGGACGGCCCAAGGCCGGACTGGCTGAAGATCCGTGTAAGCTGCGGCGGTGAAATGTCCGCCACACGCGCCCGTCTCCAGTCCCTCGGCTTGAACACGGTCTGCGCCTCGGCCGCCTGCCCGAACATCTGCCATTGCTGGAGCCGCGGACACGCCACCATTCTCATACTCGGCCCCGAATGCACACGCCACTGCCGCTTCTGCAACGTCTCGAAGGGTGCTCCTGCACCGCCCGACCCGGACGAGCCGGCACGCGTCGCCGCAGCCGTCCGCGACAGCGGGCTCAGCGAGGTCGTAGTCACATCCGTCACACGCGACGACCTTCCCGACGGCGGCGCCGCGCACTGGGCGGACACGGTCAATGCCATCCGCGCCGCCGCGCCAAACGTCAAAATCGAGGTTCTAACACCAGACTTCCAAGGCGACGCGAATGCGCTGAAAACCGTCTTCGCGACACGTCCCGACATCTTCGGCCATAATCTGGAGACCGTCCCCCGCCTCTATCGCGCCGTCCGCCCCGAGGCGGACTACGCGCGCTCACTCGCGGTTCTGCGCGCGGCGGCTGAGGCCGGCCTCACGGTCAAGACGAGCCTCATGCTCGGCCTGGGGGAGACGGACGACGAAATTTACCGCACCCTCGCCGACGCCCACGCCGCCGGCGCCTCGATTGTCTTCATGGGACAGTATCTCCGCCCCTCGCCGCGCCATGTCTCCGTCGCGGGCTATCTTTCGCCCGAGCACTTCGCCGCACTCGGCGAGGTGGCCAAGAGTCTGGGCTTTGCCGTCGTCGAGTCGGCCCCGTTCGTGCGCAGCTCATACCGGGGAGGTTCCTAGTTCCTGGTTCCTGGTTCATAGTTCCTGGTTCCTGGTTCTTAGTTCCTGGTTCGTAGTTCGTAGTTCTTTCCACAGAAATACCCTTGACACAAACTGGTATTATTTGTTATACTCTTCTCCGTGAATAGAAACCATGATATTGCCTTGCCGTTCTCCGTGAACCGGAATGCGGGTCGGTCGCTGATCGAGCAGACGACGGACGGGCTGCGCGACGCGATAACGTGCGGCTGCTGGAAGCCGGGGACGATTCTTCCTTCGTCACGGAAGATTGAGGCGCAGCTCGGCGTAAGCAGAATCGTCGTCAACGCCGCATTTGCACGTCTCGCCGAAGAGGGCTACATCGTGCCGCGCCCCCGCGTGGGCACCGTTGTCCGCGACCGTTCGGAGAAGCTTTGGAAGGGACATGTGGTCATCGTGGTGCCGCCGCGACGTCCAAGGCCATTAGAGGGCGTCGTCCAGGCGGTTGTGCGCGATAGTCTTACCTCGGCCGGTTACCTGGCCACCATCGCCACGGTCGGCGACAAGGACGGCGGCCGGCACAACGACTTCGCCCTTCTCGATACTGTGCTGCGCCAGCAGACGGACCTCGTCGTGCAGTTGCACGACCACGACAACATCGCCCGCTGGCTGTCGAGGCGCGGCGTCCCCTTCGTTCGCCTGACGACGGGCGACGGATGTGCCCTGGCGAACTGCGTCGGTATTTTCCGCCGCGACGACGACCTGGCGTTGGCGGACTTCGCGACGCATTGCCGCGAGGCGGGCGTAAAGACTGTTTTGCAGTTTTCAGCGTTCCCTCGCGCGGACGCTGCGGTGATTCTCGAACGCGAGGGCATCGCCGTTTCGGCGCTTAACACCCCCCGCTCAATGCACGCCGCAATGGGCTACGCGCTTGGATGCTGGGCGGCGGAGACGTTTTGCAAGCGCCTCGCCAAAGGGCACGGCTGGCTTCCCGACCTCCTCTTCTTCACGGACGACCACCTCGCCACGGGTGCGCTGCTGGCGCTGGGAATGGCGGGCGTTACCATCCCCGACGACGTGCGTGTCGTAACATGGGCCAACAAGGACTACGCACCTGTTTTCACGAAGCCACTGACGCGCATGGAGATGGACAACGCCGCCGCCGGCGAAAAGTTGGCCGAAGGCGTTCTAGAATACCTGTGCGACGGCAAGTTCCCCGAAGACGTCGTCGTTGGACCAAGGTACATCAGGGGGGAGACGCTGTGAGGATCAACCATGCCATAGTCTCGGCATTGTGCATCATGCATTGCGCATTGTGCATTGCGGCCGACAAATCATTCGTCCTCGCCTCAAACGGACGCGCCCGCGCTGTAATCGTCGCCGAGCCTGGGACGAACGGCTACGCATACGCCGCAAACGAGCTTGCAAAATACCTCGGCAAAATCACCGGCGCGTCGTTCATGGTGGCGGACAGACCGGTTAGAGGCTACAAGACTATCCGCGTCGGTACACCTTACAAGGCATCGCGCCCGGAGGAGCTTTGCGTCCGCGTCAAGGACAGGGACACGCTCGAGTTCACGGGCAACGGTCCTCTTGGAACGCTCTACGCCGTCTATGACTTCCTCGAGACGCAGGGAGTCGTCTTCTCCGCCAACGACTACGAGTACGTCCCGTACATCCCCGACCTCGCCCTCCCGGCGGGCTATGCGAAAATCGACGCCCCGTGCATGACGTGGCGCGACATCTGGGGCGTCATCTCCTTCGACACCCCCTACGCGCTCAAGCTACGTCTTCACACAAACACGGACAAGAATCTCTGGGCGCTCTTCGGAGGCCCACATCCCGCCGACATTTCGCAAACCGTCCCGACAAAGTGGGTGAGCCATAAAAAGTTCTACACCGACCACCCGGAATGGTACGCGTTCGTCAGGAAGGAGAACAAGCGGATGCCGCTCTGGGTCTGTGTCTCATGCGACGCGATGTACGAGGAACTCTGGCACGAGATAGACGAGGAGATGGCGAGAAACCCCGGACGCCGCGAACTCTCCCTGGGCGTCACGGACTCGCCATACCTCTGCGAATGCGACAAGTGTCTTGCGCTTCTGGAGAAATATCCGGATCCGGAAGGCGTCAGGACGCCCGATATCCAGTTCGTCGAACTCGCCAACCGCACGGCGCGCCACTTCGCGAAGAAGTATCCGGACCTCGTCTTCACCTTCCTCAACTACGGCGGGCGGATGCCGGATAACCCGGATTTGCGCCTGGAGCCAAACGTGCGCGGGGCCGCCGCGGAACTCTGGCGCAACCACGGACTCCCCACGGACAACAACGAACGCTCCTCCTTCGCCCTCCAGCGCGTAGCCAGGATGTCATCTTCTCAACCCACAACTACCCAACCGTCAAGCCGTCAAACTGTCAAACCGTTAAACCGAGTTGGCACGGGGCCATACATCTGGGACTACTACTGCAACTTCGCCAGCTACCTGATACCGTTCCCAAACCTCTACACCTTCGGCGACACGGCCCGCTACTACAAGTCCATCGGCGTCGCTGGCGCGGGCACCCAGGCGCAGATGTGCATACACGGCGACATGGCCTCGCTCCACTACTGGCTATACGCGAAATTGATGTGGAACCCCGATCAGGACGAGAAGACCCTTGTTCGCCACTACGTCGAAAAGACATACGGCGCCGCGGCGCCGATGATACAGGAGTACATAGACCTCCTGGAACACGCCCGACTCCGCCAGCGCTACACGTGGTACGGCTGCTACGTGGACACAACCGAACACTATCTCACGGACCAGGACTGCATACGCATCTGGCAACTCTTTGCCCGCGCTGAGGAGGCCGTTCGCCGTGCCCGTGACCCGGAGCGCCGCCGACTCGTCAGGCGCGCGAGAATGGCATGCGTTGTCATGGCGATGTTCCGCTACAACGACATGCTCGCCCTGGACGACAAGTATCGTGTCAAACTGGCTTCGCGCGATGCGCTTTTGAGCGAATACAACTTGATAGCCAACGACTCGATGCATTTCCCGCGTCTAGGCGACTGGTGCGAGGGTGGCAAGGGCGGCCCTGGCGCATTCAAGGGGATTTGTGAAAAACCCGCCGAGCCGACAGTCCGCACCAACCGCTTCTACTCGGTGGCCGTCACCCCGGAGCGCATGGCCGGCGGCAAACGCATGACCAGGCAGCGCGATCCAGACGGCACGGAGTACGCCCAGTTCAAGGTCGATCTCGTGAATGACACGGAAAGCTTCTGGATGAACCCGGACAACGCCGAAATCCACTTCGAGGTAACGGACGAAGAGTCGGGCGAGTGGTACGTCTTCGCCACCGTCCGTCTTGGCGCGACAGTCGATGACGACAAGGCCGCCGCCTACTTCGGCCACTACCAGCCTTGGATTGTGAACGGCGTCACCCTCCGCCGCCTCATGGAGACGGCGGACATGCCCGTCCAGGCATGCAGGGCCGACGCGGCGCGCTGGCGCACCCTCTGCCTCGGCAGGCGCCGCCTCGTCCCCGAAAGCCGCATCTGGGTCATGCCAGGCGTCCTCCACAAGACCGACTGCCAGGACGTGCGGAGCTTCACGCTGATTGCCCCGGGCATCCTCGACGACCCGGCCAAAGCGGCCAAGTCGGGGCATCGCGTGTCCGTCATTGCCCCGCGCGAATTCGACCGCAATCCCGCCGTCCAGCGCCTGAAGGAGCCATTTGACAACTTCGAGTTCGCAAGAGTCGCCCCCACCAACGCCCCAACTCCCAACTCCTCCACTCCGTCTCTTTTCTACACCGTTCGCGACCGCGACGTTGGCACCTGGCACGTCCTGGTCGATGTGCGCTCCGGCGCGAAGGGAGCGCTTGAGTCCTTCGCAGGGGAGGCAAGAGTTGTCGCACCTGCGACGGACGAAGACGGCGGGCCTCGCATCGTCACGCGATGGAACATCACCGGATCGCGCGGCGACGAGTCCTGGCAGACGATCAGCCTCGGCGCAGTCTCCCTCGAGAAGGGCATGAGAATCGAAGTGCTATCAGCCGATGCCGATGTCACGCGCTTCACGGATGTGCGGCGCATCCGACTCGTCGATCCGGCATACTTCGAGACCACTATCCCAGTCGCGGAAACCAAGCAATGAGGCTCCTGGCAGCAAAGGCCGTATGGGGCGCAGAGGGGATGGAAAACACCACCGACAACAAGAGACAACTTTTCACCGGCAAAATCTTGGTTTGGTTGTTGCTGTTGTTGTCTGCCGCTTTGGCCGCCCCGGCGGCCGAGGCGATGACAATCGCCCTGAACGGCCGCCCCGCCGCCGTAATCGCCACGGGCGCGAACCCGCCAGCAACAACGCTCTTCGCCGCGAACGAGCTTGCCTCCTATCTCGGCCGCATGGTCGGGGCGCCCTTCAGCATCATCACCAACGACCCGCCCGCCGAGGGCAACTGCATTCTCGTCGGCGAGCCATGCAATGACGCGAGGTTTGACGAGATACGGCTGCGCGTTCGCGACGGGCGCATCCTCGGCCTCACCGGTCAGCAGCCGCGCGGCCCGCTCTATGCCGTCTATGAGTTCCTGGAGCGCCAGGGGTGCGGATTCTGGTCGGACTTCAACGAGACCGTCCCCGAAAAGAAGGATATTGCGGTCGAAGACAATCTCAACTACGCATACGCGCCGCCCTTCACGCTTCGATTCAACTCAGCCGCCCCGGCCCTGGCAAACGCAAAGTGGAATCCAAAGGCGCGTCTGAACGGCAACGGGCGCATCCCGCAGGAAATGGGCGGCTCATTCGTTGTTGACATGAGGGAGACTTCGCTCGACCTGAACTATGGAGAACTTGCGCGCAAATGTTTCGCGGAGCATCCCGAATGGTATTCCCTCGCAAGACCGCACGGCGGTGGGCCGATGCAGCGTTCGCCGGGTCAGCTCTGCTTCTCCAACCCCGAAGTGAGGGAAAAGCTCGCTGAGATTGCCCTTGAAAAGCTGTCCGGGAACCAAGGACTTAGGACTCTTTCCTGTTCCTACGCCGACGCCATCGACGCATGCGCCTGCTCCAACTGCTCCGCCATCGCGAAAAGCGAGGGATCGAAGTCCGCGATTCTCCTGACCGGTGTCAACGCCGTCGCCCGCGCCGTAGCGAGGGACTACCCGGACGTCGACATCACCTTCCTCGCCTATGGAAGCAACTCGATCTACCCGCCTAGGTCCATGGGGATAGAGCCGAACGTGGCCTGCGTGTACGCCCACCTCGCCCGCGACTACGCAAAGCCGCCATCAGGAACGAACCTCGTCGCCCGCTGGCTCGAACTCACGCACGGCAAGGTCTATATCTACGGTTACGGCGCGATGTTCCACAACTACCTCATGCCCGCGCCGACGGTCGATTTGTTCGGTCCTGAGATGCGCTTCTACCGCGACTGCGGCGTCCTAGGCGTATCCTCGCAGCTCTCCCCGACGACGCTTTCCGATTGTGCCGACCTGCGGTGCTGGCTCCATGCCCGGATGGCGTGGAATCCCGACCGCGACGAGTGGGAGGAGATCGACCACTGGTGCGACGGTGCCCTCGGCGCCGGCTCGCCGTTTGTGAAGGAGTGGCTCCGCCTCGAACGCGATTACCGCCCGAACATCCGCTATCTCGGCCCCTACGAGAAGGACAGCCGCGTCTGCCTTTCGCCGGAGCTGCTCCTTCGCGGCCACGACCTGTTCCGCAAGGCGCTTGCCGCCACGGATGGCGACCAGCGAACACACGGGCAGCTTGAGCGCATGTTCGCCTCCATCCTTTCCGCCATGGTGGCCCGCTACAACTTCGACATGGCCGACCTGGTCCGGCGTCAGGGGCGCACTGACATGCCTGACCGTGACGGACTCTTCAATGAGTTCTACGACCTCTGCCGACTCTACAACGGTGACTGGATGGGCGAGGGCGAGGGCCGCTACCCGAACCGCGTACGCCACGGCGAAATCCTCCGTGTCATCAACCCGGCCACGGGAAAGGCTGAAATCCCGCCGTGGACTTTCCGAAACCCTGTCTCCAAAAGGTCGGTGCAGGATCCGTTCGTAACGTGGGACGGGGCGACGGGCGTTTACTACCTCCTGTCCTCCGACGGCGACCATGTTGAAATCCGCCGCGCCAGGAACGCCGCAAAGCTCGCGGACAGCGGGGAGGTGTCCGTTGCCTGGCGACCAGCCGCGAGCGGCAAGGGCACAATCGCCGGAAACGTCACCGCGCCGGAACTCCATCGCGGCGACGACGGGCGTTGGTACATCTACGCAAGCGGCTCCGACGGCATCCCGCTTCACAGTTCCTTCTCCGGCGGGGAGGACGACATAGACATGCGCGACATGGGGCTGGGCGACGAAACGCCCGCAGCCGGCCAACCTCTCACAAGCGACGCAAACTTCAAAAACGAAACCGACACGCTCGAGTACCGCATGTTCGTCCTCCGCTCGAAGACTGAAGACCCGTTCGGCGGCTTCGACTTCGCCGGGATCCTCGACGACAAGGTGTCGGCGCTCGACCCGACCGTCTTCCGCGGCCCGAATGGCACCCTCTACCTCGCATACGCGCAGCAGGGGCGGGGAACTTCCATCATGGTCCGCCCGATGAAGGACTGGACGACCATCGATGGCGCGCGCCAAGCGGTCCGTATTGTCGCAGCGCATGGGCAAGGCGAAGTCTTCGAGGCTCCGTCGTTCTTCACGCATTGCGGGCGGCTCTTCCTCGTCTATTCCTCCGGCGGACGGAGGTCGGAGGCGTGCAGGCTTGAAGTCCGCGAGTGCGTCGGCGACGATGTCTGCCGCAACGCCTCGTGGGGCGGGCGCAAGGCGCGAAACCTCCTCGTCTCCGGCAACCAGATTGAGACAAGGGCGGCGTCCAGGGACAGGCTCGCCCGCTGTCTAGGCCCCGGCCACGCCTCCTTCTTCCCCTCCCCGGACGGGCGGCAGCTATGGTGCGCCTACCATGGGGTGCGAGGCGGTGGCGGTGATGCCTTCATGTTTGAGCAGCAAGTTGACTTCGACGACGCAGGGACTCCTTTCATGGGGCAGCCCGAAATCGACACGGAGAACGCCCCCGCCACATTCCTCATCATCCCCTCGGGGGAACCTGGCCATGTCCGCTGGGCAGCCCCGGCCCAAACCGCTTCACAAACCAGAAAGGAACAACCATGAAGACACAGCAGTTACTGGTTTCCGGTTCCTGGTTTTCAGTTTTTATTTGCAGGATATCCGTAATTTTGCGAAACTGTTTGCCTAGCTTTGCTTCATCAAGAGTTTGGAGGTTCATGTGAAACATACAATTCCTACTGCCATTGCCATTCTGGCCCTCGCACTGCCGGCGGTTGCCGCAACCATCAACGTCGCCACGACGGACGACCTCGCGACCATTGCCGAGAACGCGCAGGACAACGACGTGCTCGTCCTTGCCGCCGGCACGCATACGCTCACGCGCGAGTTCACCGTCGGAAACGTGGTGACAATCCGCGGCGCGGGCATTAACCAGACCATCATCAAGCAGACTGGTTCCAACCAGCGCGTCCTTGCTCTCGACAACGAAAACGCGCGCGTCGAGGACTGCACCCTCACCGGCGGCAAGTTCACCACCGAACGCGGGCGGCTCGAAGGCGCAGGCGGCTGCGGCGTGTTGATCAAGAGCAACGGCGGAATCCTCTCCCACTGCCGCATTACCGGCAATGTGTCCACTGGCAACCACAACCGCGGGCTTGGACTCGAGGTCCGCTCCGCCAAGGCCATCGTGTCGCACTGCATCATCGACAACAACACCGTCACGGGCGGGTCGAATGGCTGCTACGGCGGTGCCTACCTGCTTGGCGGGACCTACGACCACTGCCTCTTCTACGGCAACAAGGGACACAACGGCGGCGGCGTCTGCATCGGCGGCACCATTGTGATGGACTATTGCACCATCGCCGGGAACAAGGTAAACAACACGGCAAACGGCGCGGGCGGCCTGTACCTTAGCAGCTGCGGCTCCTCCGTCGTCTCCAATTCCGTCGTCGCTGGCAACTCCTGCCCCGCCACCGACACCTCCGCCGGCAAGCCGGAATGGGGCGGAAGTTCGGCCTGCACCTTCGTGAACACCGCCTTCCCAGAAGGCGTCGCGCTCAGCGCCTCCTACATCAAGGGGACGCCCCTGTCCGCAACGCCGCTCTTCGTGGACGCTCCGAACTACGATTACCACCAGCGCCCCGCCTCCCCGACAAGGGACCTCGGCTACTACACCCCATACGACTACCAAACGCTCCGGTGCGACTTCACGCTCTCTCCATCCGAGGTGTTCACCAACGAAACGGTCGCTCTCACCTCCTTCGTCGTAGGTGGAGGGGGTGTGACGACTTCCTGCACATGGACGGTCACAGCACCAGACGGGACGACAACAACCCTCTCCGGGGCCTCGCCATCCTTTACGCCCTCCAAAGTCGGACTTCACGACATCGCCCTTTCCGTGACGGTCGATGGTGCCGGCACGACGGGAATTGCCTATCAGGCCTGCCTTCTCGCCTCCTCGCGCCTTTTCCATGTCTCCACGGTGGCGGAACTCACCGCCGCGCTCGACTTCGCCATCGACGGCTCGACCATCTCCTGCGCGGCGGGCGAATACGCGCTCACATCGCAAATCTCCCTGGAGAAGGCGGTGTCCCTCGTCGGCGCGGGCCAGAATTCGACAACGCTTCGCCAGACCTCCTCAAACAAGCGTGTCATCTTCCTTGACAACGCCGGCGCGCTCGTCAAAGGCTTCACCATCACAGGCGCCCGCATCACCTCCGAGGGAATCCACGGGTGCGGCGTACACATCGCCCTCGGGGGCGGTACGCTTACCGAATGCCGCGTCACGGACAACCAGCACAAATGCAACTGGACCTACGGCATGGGCGTCTATGTCATCTCCGCGAACGGGCTTGTCTCCCGCTGCGTCATCGACCACAACAACAAGACGGGTACCTCGAACAACGGCACGAACGGCCAGTACGGCGGCGGCGTGTACGCCTCGAGGGGCGTCATCGACAACTGCCTGATCCACGACAACGGCCCCGCCCAGTACGGCGGCGGGGTGTATGTCGCGGGTGGGGCGACCCTGCGGAACTGCACCTTCGTCCGCAACTCCTCCTACGGCGTCGCCGGCAACGTGTACTGGGAGAGTACCTCCGCCGTCTTCCAGAACTGCCTCTTCGCGCTCGCCACATCAAGCGCATCTGACGCCACCGTCGGCGCGCCCGAATGGGCGTGCAAAAACAACAACACCAAGGCGACCCTGACCTCCTGCCTCTTCCCCGCCGGCACCGCGACCAACGCCTACACGGGCGGCAACTGCATTCTCGGCGACGCCGTCTTCGCGGACGCCGCGACGGACGACTTCCATCCGCTCGCCGCCTCGGCGAGCCGCGA
>JAEEGL011020580.1_pt1 | contig 11418 bp, 7 predicted proteins | sample 9134231 | NCBI WGS metagenome assembly JAEEGL01 (sample SAMN16246548, study PRJNA631951) | gut metagenome | biome: gut microbiome; feature: rumen; material: fiber-attached | host: Bos | place: Iran: Karaj | collected 2018-10
CCGCGTTTAACGGGCACCGTTCTATCTGCGGCTTTTACTGCGGACACCCAACAAACCACTGTCCACTGTCCACAGTCCGCTAGAATGGTGCGACCACACCGCCGTTGGCATTGTTCTGCAAAGTTGAAGTACCCTGTGCAGGAGCGGTGCTTCCCTGAATGGTCGCCGTGGGTCTGCGGAGACGGTATCCCACATTTGCCTTGCCGCTGATCAACTTTGCATAACTCTGCTTCTCGGTTACCCTTGTGATCTCCACAACACCTGCCTCCTCCTCAATTTCATCCAGAAACGCGCCTGTCCTGGGATCCTTTGCTGGCGGATACAGTTTATATGCGTTTAATTGCTCACCCACGGCAAGGGATTTGCCGCCTTCGCTGATGACAATCGTATTGTTCGGCGTCACGGTAACTACTATGAACGGGAGAATGGAGGACATGATTTCATCGGATATCTGCGTTGCAGCCTGCTCCGCAGTGGCTGACACGATATCCTCAACAGAGGAACTTGCTACGTTCTGTACCTGTTCAAACGCGCTCCAAGCGCTAATTGTAATAGTGTTTGCCCATTTGAGTTGACCAGTTGCCGCCAATAGAACACGGTAGTTGACTTCAGCCATAGTCAAGTTCTGGTTGGGAAGCGGCTTTTTTGTGTATGGGTCCAATTGCAACTGTCCCACGTTTCTGAAGTTGACCTTTCCCACAACCAGATAGTCTGTAGCCAGTTTCTGGTTTAAACGCGGACGGAAATCCCTTAATGATGCATTTTGATCCTTTGCACGAGCAAGTTCCTTTTCAATGGCATCATCATTTTTTCTGTCCAGCATGGTGAATTTCCTGGTCTGGGTGATATGGTCGTTCAGTTTGTTCTCCAGGCTTTCAATCCACATTGATGTGGAGAGATTCACGCCCATGAAGGAGATGCTTGAAGTATTGCTGTCGAACTTTGACACCACCATGCGCCTCAGGATATTGGGGTCATCTCCAACTATGTATTGTCCGTCCATCTGGACTTCCAGTTCCACAGTGTATTGATGTGTCGTCTCGTCATATTTGTCCGAAAGCACATCATATCCCGCAATGGTGCCACCACACCACTTCTTCATATCGGCCCGTGCCATGTCCGAGATGCGTAGTTTTTCCTCTTCGCCCAGCTTGCTGTTTGAAATGCTGACCTCACTTTCATTCAGCGTTGTATGCTGCGATGCATCGAGGGTCATGCCGCAATTCTGCTCCATCGCCATTATGAGTGCCTCGTTCAGGGCTGCCCTGTAACTGCGCCCTGTACCTGTGGCTCTCCTTTTGACTATCGTAGTCTCTGCCATCAGGAAACCTCCCAACAGGACAGCCAGCAAAAATGTGATTTTCCATGTTTTCATATTGAACTCTCCTACTCAGGTTAAATCAGAAGTCGTACACGCGTCCCTTGCGAATGCCTGAATCCTCCTTCTTCACTGGAGCAGCAGGCTGCCCTTGTTCCTGTTCCACAGGTTTTTTGCCTGAGAGGATGCTCTTGTTTGTCTCCAGTGTGTCAAAACTCCACAAACGCACCACGTATGCAATCTTATGTCCCGCTGGATGCATCAAAGTGACTTTCTTCACAGTGCTGCGGCCAATCATGCTGTCAGAACCCTTGACGTTGGTCTCGCTCATGAGGCGGTCAACATACTTCACGAAGTTTTCCTCCGTGGCGTTGTCCATGCTGTCAAAAGAAACTCCCTCGAATTCATTTTCGCTTCTTTCGGATTGCTCCACCATGGAGATACTGCTGTTGATGAACCTGGTGATCTGCGAGTTGGCCATGGATTCCGCCTGTTTAAAAGCATGTTCCATTGCCCTTTCCTGACGCCTCACATCCTTTCCCGTGTAGGACGAGCCCCAGCAGCCGAAACTGAGCAGGGCAGGCTGTCCCTTTTCATCAAAGAACAGCCTCACGCCGAACTGGTTAATCATTTCCTCGTTGGTGGGAAGTGCATCGCTTATGTTCATCCCAGATGTGCTTCTTACAAGCGGGAGCCTTTTCCTATACATCGACTGGGCAATTTCAATCGTGTCATGATCGTACCTAAGCACCACGCCGACGCTGTAATTGCCATCAGCACTACGGGTTTCGAAAGTCTGCACTGGCAAATAGCCGCTGCCTTGGCCGATTGCCTTGCGGACTGATCTTGTGAAAATCTCGTCCTGGAACAACTTGCGCTTCTTTTCAGTCTTTTTCTCATAGTCATCGGGATTCTTTCCCAATTTACGGAGTCCTTCGTCCAGCGCCGCCTCGGAAAGCCCTTCAATTTTATTGATAAGCTTACTCTTGGATTCCGCAAAGTCCTTCGGTGGCTCCAGTTTGTCATCGGACTGGTCACTGAAGTATTTGCTGATTTCATCCAGCATTTCCTGACCTGTAAGGTCCATGACCATTTTCGCCGTGGCATTGCGCAAGGCCTTCTCAAATGCCACTGTTCTGCCCTTCACAAAGTTGGGAGAGTTCACATTCACGGCTACTGTTGCCTGGCCTGTAATATACATCACTCCCTTTTCATTCTTTGTGCCGTATGCAGCTATGCCCCTTTCCTTGGCAAAGGCAGCAAACGCATCCTCCAGCAACATTGAGGAGGTCTTCTCCACAACGTAAGCCTTGACGTCTTCATTCACGGACTTGGCTGTTTCGCCGGAAATCGCCTCCTCGCCTGTAACGTTGGTCGCCACGGCCTCCTGCCCAAAACATGCCGCGCAGGCCAAAAACACTGAAAGTAAAACTGACTTTTTCATTTTTCCTCTCCTCTTTGTATAATATTTTCAATTGTTATGTCTATGATATACCTCCGTTCTGCGGTGGAGAATTTTTATCCTCAATTGCTCAATGCCCTGCTTCTAGTGGTCACCTTGCGGATTGGAACGCTCTTCTGCCAATACTGTGTCCCGCTTGCCTTGTCAATCAACTTCAGGTTAAGGGAATACTCGATCTGTACCAGGCCATTGTCCTGTGTGACATTTCTGGAGCGCAGAACGCTTGCCAGTATATACTGCACTTCAGGAGCCTGTGTCGCATACTGCGCAGCCTCGGGATCATAAACCAGTATTTTACCGCAGTTTGTGAGTTCAGACTGAAGTCTCACGGTGATTTCATCTGACAGTGCATCTGCGCCATTGCCTCGTCCCGTGGTGTCGATAGTTGTATTCGGTACCACTGTGACTGCTCTCGTGCCGCCAGGCAACAGTTTTATGCGGTCATATTTCAAAAGAGACTGAACGGCCTGTGCCACTGCATAGTCCACATCGTCCATATTGATGCCTGCCACGGTTCTGGCAGTCTCGCCAGAGGCCAGAATCGTGGTATTCGGCGTCGCACATCCTGCCAATACCAATACTAAAAGAGCGGCAAACATCATATTAATCTTTTTATACATAGTGATTCTCCTCCTCTTTGCAATCAACGCCTAAATGGCCTTACATAGAACCTGAAATCCACGGCCTCCTTTCCTGCCGCAACAGCACTAAGCCCCTTGATTTCACCAGGCTGGACAGCCATGTTCTGCCATGTGCTGACCACGGATTCTATCTCCATTCCTGTTTCATCAAGCCATTGCACCTTGTATTCAACCCGAGCCATTTTTCTGGAATTGTTAACCACATTTGCCTGGAACAGGCAGTAGCCAGCCTGGTTCCGCGTACAGCGGACACTGGTCACATAGATGCTTGAGCCAAGCCCTGGCGCAAGTGTCACTCGCGCGTCAACAGGTGGAACAGGATTGTGGACACAGCCAATGCCCAGAAGCATCAGCGCCGTAGCAACCAAGAAACACAACTTTTTCATAAACACCTCACTTTTTGTTATTTGACAATAAAGGCGAAATTCACTTGTTTTCGAAGGGGGTTGTGCCATTTTCCATTGTTCAGGTTTTCTGCAATGTCCACTATATCCATTGCGCGTAACAGAAACCTTTTTCAATAGTGCTTGGAATTGCCTCCTCCTTGTTAAGAATATTCTAAAAACACAAAGTATAACGTATGCTACGCCATTTTCAAACACAGTCCCCCAAACAGCATCCAACAAACTTGCCTCGGTAAAATCGGGCACGCATATTTTTCACCCAGAAAGATTTGATTGTGCCAAGTGGGAAGTTATTTTAAGGCAAATGTTTTTTTATGGACAAAAGAAATATCCACAAAACACAACACAGGAGCAAACAAATGAAGGCGACAATCAAAAGGAGTGAAAACCACAATGCGGCTGGCTGGCAGTTGAACGCAGGAGACATAGAACTATTCATCACTGAATTGGGCGGGCAGCATGCGCCTGTCACATTCTTCGCTGGCTCGGACAAGCCAATCCAGCCATATTTCCTTAATCTCTGGCAGGATGAAAAGGCGGACCTCTCCAGCATACCGCTGCTCCAATACCTGCGCGGTGACTTCTTCTGCCTCCCATTCGGTGGCAATGCTGACCCAGTGGACGGCGCACAGTACCAGTGCCACGGCGAAACCAGCGCCTGCAACTGGAAGCAGACCAAGGCCTGCGATGAAGATGGAAAGGCAATCTTTGAATTCGAACTGGATGGCAAGATACGCCCAGCCCACGTGGTGAAGCACTTTGAGATGCATGAGGGACAGTCCGCCCTCTACGTGAAGCACACCGTGACTGGCCTTGAAGGCAAGATGCCATACGGGCACCACACCATCCTGCGCATGCCTGAACCCAATGAGAAAATGTTCTTCTCCTGCGGCAAGTTCGACCTGGGCATGACGCCTACCTCACTTTTCTCAAACCCAGAAGGATGGGAATATCAGTATCTCGCATCAGGCGCGGTATTTGATAAGGTTGAGGCAATCCCAACCATCTTCAAGAAGCCTGACACCTGCGACTTCTCCACATACCCCACTCCAGTTGGCTATGCCGACCTCTTCGCGCTGCTGAAGAAGCCCGCCGACAAGCCAGCATGGGCATGCGCTGCATATCCTGACAACGGCTATCTCTACTACTCGCTGAAGAACGCGGACGAACTGCCATCCACCACAATATGGGTGTCCAACTCAGGACGTTATGAATTCCCGTGGAACGGCCTGGCACGCTGCTTCGCCATCGAGGAGACATGCTCCTACTTCGCAGATGGATGGAAGCCCTCCATTGAGGAGAACGAACTCACCAAGAAGGGATGGAAGACTTGTGGCATATTCCAGGCAGACAAGCCATTTACGGTGCGCCACATCCAGGGCGTAGTCAGAATACCAGCCAATTTCGGCAAAGTCAAATCCGCAGACTTCGCCAAGGGACAGGTTACATTCACCGACGAGGCAGGCAACGCAGTCACCGCCAAGGTGGACTGGGAATACCTGGCATAACAATAAAAAGTTCTGTGCACGGGCGTTTCGCCCGTGTAGTTCTATACGCGGGCGTTTTATCGCCCGCGTTTTATTATTTAAGTATTGCCAGCATAGGAGTCCTGGCTGGTATTGTGTATGACTTGCCCTGGAACTCGCATGTTTGTTCTTGGCCAGTGTAGTTGACCATGACCAGTGCTTCCTTTGTGTTGGGCGCCTTCCAGCAGGAATGCATCACGGCAGGCAGCATGCGCTTGCGTACTGTGCTTTGTTCTTCAGTGGTGAAGGTGGCGCGATGCAGGAAACTGACCTCGATTTGACGGCATTTCAATTCGCCTGGATTCAGCATTTGCCCATCGTACAGGAAATCTCTGTTGCTGTGGTAGAATCTCGCAATGCGTATCATGTATTCATAGAGCAGTGCGAACTTGCCTTCGGTGTGGCACATCCTGAAGTTGCATACGGTTGGCTGCATTCCCCATACGACAGTGCGGGCCACTTCCGCATAGAACTGGTCTGGGAATACCTGATTCCAGTCCTGCTCGTTCTTCCATTTCTCTTTTGGTGGCCATAGCGGATCCCAGCACGGGATGCCGTCTGGCAGCGCAAAACTTCCAAACATGGCGCAGGCTCCATGGTATATGGCACTGAACATGGGCACTGCATCAATCCAATCCTGCGCACCGCAACGTTCCAGACTGCTGGACAGGACTATGAACGATTCGAACAAATCAAGGAAATTCTCGTTCAGCGATTCCGTTGAGAGGACGATGCCAGGGTTTTCCTCGCGGATTTTCTTCACATATTTACGGTAGCCTTTGTAGTTGTAGTTGCCGCCGCCAGGTGAATGCTTGTGTGCCTTATTGTAGCAGGGATGTTGCAGGGACATGCCTATCATGTCCAGATACACACCTGGCAGCCCGCAATCTGTGAGTTTCTTCACAATATCCCGAATCTTCTCCTGGAATACTTCTGCTTCGCCGCAGCATGAACCCAACTTGCGTTTGGTATAGCAGTTGTACATTATTGCGCGTGGGCTGCCATCCCTGTTCACTATAAGGGCATCCTCGCCTTTGTCCTTTTCAAAACTTGGTGATTCCAAGTCCCAGGCCACGCCGTTTACATAGACCTGTGTGTATAACTTTTCCTTGTTGAGGCGCTGTACCGCCTCGGTAAAGGCCTCAACGCCTTCCCTTGGTGGCCAGTAGTGCGGGTAGTCGGTGTCGTAGGGATTGCCATGCCACCAGTACCAGTCCAGCGCCACGGGCACGCCTGCGTCCTGTTGCAGTTTTATTGCAGGTGGCACCACATTGTCGATAGCACCTCTGTTCCATAGCCAGATTCCGATGTCACGCATTCTGTTCTTTTTGATGCGTTTCAGGAATGAGGGCTGCATTATTGCCCATTTCCTGTATATTTGCGCTGCATCGTACCATGTGCCTTTATAGCATACAACTGTGCTGGGGTAGGGGACAGCATAACTTTTGCGTGTCTTGGAATTGCAGGGCATTTGTTCTATGCCGCGATAGATGAGCCTGCCTTCTGCCTTTTCCCAGTTGAACATCTTCATGGTGTGCTTTTCATCGCGGTGGTCGATGTAGAGGTTCTCGCCTTCATCGGTCATGGCGACTGTAAGGAACATGGAGTTGTAGTTTTGTAGCAGCAGTTTGCCATCTGGTGCGTCTTCCTTGAATGAATATATCCAGCCCTGCTCATTGCCTACAAGAAGGTGCACGATATCCTTGGGGAATGGCATTGACACCACGGGGAACCGCACTTCCTCCACATACAATTTCTGTGTATTGAGGTCATATTCAATGGTGCCTTGCCAGCCTTCGCCATAAGGTTTCCAGCAAACAGTCACGGTGAATTGACTGCCGATTAACTTGCATCCTTTCCACTCCAGTTTCAGGACTCCTTTCTCGTCCTGCATTTTGAAGTTGAACATCTGCGAAGGATCCAATACCTGTACTGGATCCTTCTTGTTTCCAAACGCGATTTCCCAGCCAAGCCTAGTTTTGCCATAAAGCAGGCGGCCAACTTCATCAATGACTTTCAGCATATTTAGTCCCTTGTTTGTAATTAGTGTAGAATCACACTAGGAACTCACCTTAATCTAATGCTCTGTTCCCCCATGATGGTATGTAATGGGGAACAGAGCAGGTTCAAAAAGCAGAGATGGGGCGATTTCCCCTGTTTCTCAATTAAATCTTGTCCTGAATGCGGCAGGGAAGTAAGATATAATAGGCGTATCCAGTTTTCCGCCTTTTATATTTGCCAGCATCATCACGGAGCGTTTCTCTATTTCCCTTTCGGAGAAGGAGTAGTTCTTTACGTTGATCACGGTCTGCCACAGGCTTAAATCTCCTTGGACGGGCTTGAGTTCAATTGTGTCGCTTTCGTTGATCTGGAATGGGGTAACGACCAGTCCCATGTCTCTGAGCATCTTACAGGTGACGCTTTCGCAGGGTTCCTTCAATTTCAATGTCACGATGATTTTGCTGCCTGGCTCAATCATGGCGGACTTGCCTTCCACTGTTGCGCACAGGTAGTTTTCCGGCTCGCGAACCAGGCGTATGTACTTGAACTGCATTTCAAGGCCATAACTGTAAATTGTCATTGGACCTTCAGTGTTCTTTGTCACTTCAGGCAGGTTGATTGTGTAGAGACCTTCCTGCAGAAGGGCGGCATTTCCGCAGATCTTGCCTACACCTCTGAAGAAGTTCATGCTCCAACTGTACTGTTTATAGTTCGGCAGCTTGTTTATCTTCATGAGTTTCATTACAATCCAGTGCTTTGGCATCAGTTTTATGTAGCGGTTTGAGAGCTTGCCCCTGTACAGGAATCCACCATCTTCCGTTGCTTCCGTATAAGTGTCCTCCCCGAACCAGGTATCTCTGGAAGGGCTTTTCTTGTATTGGGCATTGGAACCGTCAAGTTGCCAGGCATATTCCCTTTTGTCGTGTATGTCATGTTTTTCGTCATGATGGCTTGCATTTGCGGCAAACTGTCCATCCGACTTGTTTCCATTGTTGTTGAACAGTTCAATTTCATACAGTTCTATGTGGTTTTTGGGGAATTCAATGCGCAGGTTGGCCACGCTGTATTCCTGGTCAAAGGTGTATTTTAGCATATATCCGTTCTTTATTTTGGAGGCTGGCCTCAGTTCCTGCCAGATGCCCGCCTTGAGAACTTTGACAATGGCATCTTCAATGTTTTTGCCGTATATGCTTATGCTCGTGAATGCAGGAATGAATTTCCTTGTGAACGAGAATTCCACGAAGCGGCATTGTCCCCATGAATCATCGTAGGCATATACGTCGCGCACACCATCAAACAACTTGAACCAGAGAGGGATGGCTCTTGATGCGGTGACCTTGATATCGTCTATATGCCCGATAAGCAGGTTTGGCATGGCGAGCCGCTGTTTATCAAGCTTGTCTATTTTTGCCTGTACCTGCTGGTACGTGGGCAGTCCGGTATCCCGTTTTCTCGTTGTACCGACTATTACTTCGTGGGGCTTCAGCGTGAATGAAATGCCATTGAAGTTGCGGTTGCCGCGGCATTCCATGTACTTGCCAGACTGTCCCGTAATATGGACCAGTTGCTCGACTGAGGTGAAGTTCACTGCAGCGAACATCTTCTCCTTGCCAAGTTCATACAAAACTACCTCGTATTTGTCGCTGCGGTGCAGCACAGTCCGCTTTGCGAAGAGCATAAAGTCCTGCAATATGTCAAATGTACTGAATATATAGCGTATGCCTTCATACAGGCATGGGCGGTCTCCCATGTGCCTGTATGTGTATGGATGGAGTGCCTTGCCTCCGTGTATCATGCCCGCCCAAGTATGGCACACGATTTCCTGGAAGGTTGGATATTCGGATAGTGGGTTTGAATCGCGGTTGCTGAAGCAGGTTGGCATGAATCCTATGATTTTGTCCTTTCTGCCAGAAAGTGCTATTTCGTCCATATAGCCGCCCATATGGTCAATAGTGCAGTCATATACGCGATGGCCACCATCTATCATTGGATCTAGGCGAGGACGTGTTTCAAACCAGTCGGCGCAGTCGATGTAGAGGCCGCATTTGCGTGAAACAATCATCATAGGGTGGTACGGATCCTTGTCCGCAATGAAGTCATATACGTGTTTCAGGAAAACTGGGGAAATGTTGTGGCATTCTGGATCATCGTACAGGTAGTAGTAGTGGAAATTCCTGTTTCTGTTCTTGTCGATGATATCCGAGATTTTTCCAAAAAGAGTCTGTAGCGGTCTTACGTCAAAATATCCATAGTCAATCTCAACGTTCTTGCCGAGGCGCACTGGTTCAATGCTGCAGGCGCCGATGATTTCCAGGTGCAGGCCTTTGTCCGCTTCGTAGCGTTGCCTGAATGCCTCGCCGCCCTTGAGGTAGGTGGCGCTCATGCGTCTTGGAAGTATTGCTTTTCCCTTTTTCTCTCCTGGATTCATGACAACGAGATTGCCGTTTTCAATCCAGACCATTTTAGAGTTGGTCGGCTGAAGGCGGCGCACCTTAATTTCTCTGGCAATGCCGCCAGCCTCCGCCTTGATTATGGCGGTGCCGTAGTCGAAATTCGGGGTCTTGAATCTGAATGCCTTCTTGCCTTGCTTTAGCGTGATTTTCTGATCCTTTATGCCAGGTCCGCTGATGCTTATATTGATTGGCTTGTTTATCGCGCATTCAATCTCGCCTTCTATGCGGGAGTAATCTTGACCAGGATAGAAGTTGTTGTGGTATTGAGGCCAACTCAGGCAGAACTTTATGGGTTCGTACTTCACGTTCACTGGATACCAGCGCTTGAATACGCGGCCATCGCTTCTGCGCTTCAGGGCAATTTCCACCAGGTTCTTGCCTGTCTGCCCGAAGACATAAGGCACATTCAGCATGTTCATACCTTTGGTCAACTTGAATGTCCTGCCTTCAAGTTCGTATTCACCAGTCTTGCACATATGCACATTCAGGGACAAGTTGCCCGCAGGCTTGCCTTTTTCCATGGTCTTCACGCATGCCTTTGCCGATGATATCTGTACGTGGTCCTCTGCCTTGCGCATTGGGAAGCCGCCAAGTTTGGCGAATTTACCTGGTTCTGAAAAATTACTTTGCATTTGCGACCAGGATGTGTTTTCCTTGACGGGCTTGCGTCTGCGCCCGATGTTCACCGCCCATTCCGTCTTCCATAAATGCTGCGGAGTCATGTAGAACGCGCTTATGGGGATTTCAATCTCGACTGACCAGAAGTCCTTGCCCGAATATACTTTATTGCTCCATTCAGGGAAATACGGGTCAGGCTGTGTCGTGTTGGAATCGGCCAAGTAGTTTGAAGTGCCGTTGCCGTCATAGCAAACACGGAATTGGTATAATTCGTAGTTGGCATTGCCCGTGGGCGTCAGGAATATCTCCACTGTGTCGTCTTCATCTCCTGAGGAGTTTTTTTTCTTCGCTGTCATTTCCTTCAATTTATCCATCAGAGGTTCGTTGCATTTCACTCCGATGTAAAGGCGATCCTCTAGGGTGATGATCTTGAAGGTAGTCTGCGCTTGGACAGCCTTGTTCACTGAAATGCCCAGTACCTCAAAGCCCCCCATTTCCTCCATGGCCTGCCATTCGGCCTCGTCCAGTCTGCCGTCAATTGTAATCGCTCCGTAGATGCAGCAGGCAAGCAAAAACACAGCAAGTAATATTTTTCTCATAACCACGCCTTTTTTTGTATAAATGTGTTGAGATGTCATTTTTTGACGGGTGCTTATTATATGCATAATCTTCAAATTAACAATGCAGTACCCTCATTTTTTTTGCATGAAAATATAGATATGTAGAGGAGATTGTTTTACACTATGGTAGGATTTCGGCAATGTTGCGTTTGGTGGCTGTTTGGGCTTGACAAGCATGTCCATTTCCGATAACTGCCAAAATCTATAGTGTGTTGTGCGCTATTTAGAAACTGGTTATGTGAGTGTTTTTTCAACAAAAGGTCAATTGAAAAAGTAAACGCACATTTACAAGACTAAACGCCCGTCATGCAGGCATTCGTGCGTTTAGTCTTGCAAAGCATTCATTTTCAGAAGGTTGAATTTGTTTTTTATAAG
>JAEEGL011436279.1_pt1 | contig 11418 bp, 7 predicted proteins | sample 9134231 | NCBI WGS metagenome assembly JAEEGL01 (sample SAMN16246548, study PRJNA631951) | gut metagenome | biome: gut microbiome; feature: rumen; material: fiber-attached | host: Bos | place: Iran: Karaj | collected 2018-10
ACCATCCTTGGGCGCGACATGGAAGTAGCACTTGTGCGAGAACAGGAACGCCACCGTACCCGAGTTGCCTAGGTTGCCGCCCTTCTTGTTGAAGTAGTTGCGCAGGTTAGCGACAGTGCGTGTGGTGTTGTCGGTCGCCGTCTCAACGAGCACGGCAATGCCATGAGGAGCAAATCCCTCGTAGATGACCTCCTTGTAGTCGCCGGCATCCTTGTCGCTGGCCTTCTTGATGGCGCGCTCCACAGTGTCCTTGGGCATGTTAGCCGCCTTGGCGTTAGCCATCAGGGCACGCAGACGAGAGTTGGCTGTCGGGTCGGGACCGCCGGCCTTGACTGCCATTGTGATTTCCTTACCAATCTTAGTAAACGTGCGGGACATGCTGCCCCAGCGTTTCAGTTTTCTTGCTTTGCGATATTCAAAAGCTCTTCCCATTGTATTGTTAATTTAGATTATATTTCATTGATAGTCAACCCAATAAAGACCGCCAGCACAACCGACAGCCGCTAATAGGGGAAACTTTGCTGCAAAGTTCGTAAAAAATCTTGACATTTGCAAAGATTCATGGACTTTATAGTTTTGTCTTCAAAAACCAAAAGAAATAAAAGTGATGTGTTAAATCCATGTTAAAATTTTCATTTTCCCTTGACTCGTCCCTAAGGTCATACTTTAACTTTGCAATCGCTTAGCAAATACATCGCGCGATATGAGTAAGAAAACAAGGTTAAAAATCGGAGAGTTCTCCCAGTTGATGCAAGTGAGCGTGAAGACGCTGCGCTACTATGAGCAGCGAGGACTGCTTGCGCCTGACGAGGTGGACGAATGGACTGGTTACCGCTACTACTGCATCGACCAGATGCAACAGTTGAATGACATTCGCGACCTGCAACGGCTTGGCTTCTCGCTAGACGAAATTAAGGACATGTTCGACGATGGTTCGCACACGCCAACCATCCGCCAGATGACCGAGAAGATCAGGGAAACGGAAGCACAACTGAAAGCACTGATAGCCCGTCGCAACCAGCTGCTCGACTGGAGGAACGCTCGTGAAGGAATAAAGACAATGGAAAAATTCAGCATTCAATCGTTGCCCGAAATCATCGTGGCAAGCCATCGTGAAGTCATCCCCAACTACGCCGCCCTCGGCCCGCTGTGTGTCGAGAAAATCGGTCCCGAAATGCAGCGCCTCGGTTGCAAGTGTCCGCCACCTGGCTACTGCTTCACAGTGGAGCACAACAAGGAGTACACACCAACGGACATCGACATCGAGTATTGTGAACAGGTGGAGGAGATGGGCGAGGACAGTGCCATCATCCAGTTCAAACGCCTGCCCGCCGTGCCAAAGGCACTCTGCATGAAGCACATTGGCCCTTACGAACGCTTCTACGAGTCGTTCACTGAAGCCTTCCGCTACATCGAGGAGCACGGCCTGAAGCCCGTCGGCCAGCATCGCACATGCTACATCGATGGAGCTTGGAATCAGGAAGACCCTGAGAAATGGCTGTCGGTGATTCAGATACCAATAGAGTAATAATCCGTCCTGATCGTCCTATATAGTTTGGGGCGGTCAGGAAAAAATAGTTTCGCCCAAATGTGGTGTTTTTGACCTACATTTGGGCGAAACTTAGTTTTTTGCTATCATTGGCAGTGTCCCTAACTAAGACTATCGCAGTTGGGCGCCGAGTTGGCTCTCCAGGTTGCGAATGATTTTCTGCATCACGGCGTCGATTTGCTTGTCTTGCAGGGTCTTCTCGTCGTCTTGCAGAATCATGGCGATGGCGTAACTCTTCTTGCCGGCCTCGAGTTTGTTGCTCTCGTACACGTCGAAGAGGGTGATGTCGCGCAACAGTTTCTTCTCGCTGGCGGCCACCACGCGGCGGATGTCCTCGTAGGTGACGCTGCGGTCGACGAGCAGAGCCAGGTCGCGGCGCACGGGCAGCGTCTTGGGCAGGTCGTAGTACTTGATGTCGTTGCGTGCGGCCATCTTGCATGCGGCCTTCCAGTCGACTTGAGCGTAGTACACGGGCTGGCTCACGTCCATGCGCTTGAGCATCTCGTCGGTGACCACACCCAGCGTGGCAATGAGTTTGCCGCCACGGTTCTTATATTGCAGCGCGGGTGCCACGGTGTCGTCCTCGGCCTGCTCGACCACCAGGTCGTGCAGCGCGATGCCCATGTTGGCCAGCACATTCTCCAGGGTGGCCTTCAGGTCGTAGACGCTGGTGGGGCGCACTTTGTCGGCCCACGACTCGCCGTGGTTGTTGCCGCTGAGCCACAACGCCAGTTGCGTGCTCTCGCTGTAGGGTGCCAGCGCTTTCTCTTCCTGGCTCACGCCGCCCTCGTAGTGGTAGACGTTGCCAAACTCGTACATGCGCAGGTTCTGGTTCTTGTGGTTGATGTTGCGTGCCACGCTCTCCAGGCCGCCGAAGAGCAGCGTCTGGCGCATCACGTTCAGGTCGCTGCTGAGCGGGTTCATGATGTGCACACAGTTAGCCTCGGGATAGGTGGCGCACTCGGCATAGTAGGCTGCCGGGGTGAGCGAGTTGTTCATGATCTCGTGGTAGCCCACCGAGGTGAGTTGGTTGCTGATGAACTCCTGCAGGTCGTCGGCAAAGTCCACCATGTCCTTGTTCGACAGGCTGGAGTGCACCTCGTCGCTAAACTCGACGTTGTTGTAGCCGTAGACGCGCAGGATGTCCTCCACCACGTCGCAGGGGCGCTGCACGTCCACGCGATAGGTGGGCACGGTGAGTTGGAGTTTCTCGTCGTCCTCGCCGTCGATGGTCATCTCCAGGCTGCGCACGATGCTCTTGATGGTGTCGTGGTCGATGGCCTTGCCGATGAGGTTGTTCACGTAGTCGTAGCGCAATTCCACGGGGAAGCCGGGGAAGTCGTGAGCCTTCACGTCGACGATGTCGCCGCAAATCTCGCCGCCGGCAATCTCCTTGACCAGCATGGCGCACAGCATCAGGTTGTCGACAGTGGCATTGGGGTCGATGCCGCGCTCGAAGCGGAACGAGGCGTCGGTGTTCAGGCCGAAACGGCGTGCCGTCTTGCGAATCCAGGTGGGGTGGAAGTAGGCCGACTCCAGGAAGATGTCGGTGGTGCCCTCGGTCACGCCCGAGTCAAGGCCGCCAAACACACCGCCGATGCACATGGGCTCCTCGGCGTTGCAAATCATCAGGTCGCGCTCAGTGAGCGTACGCTCCACGCCATCGAGGGTGACAAACTTCGTGCCCTCGGCCACGGTCTTGACGACCACGCGGTCGCCGCGCACCTTGGCCAGGTCGAAGCAGTGCATGGGTTGTCCCATGCCCAGCAGCATGTAGTTGGTGATGTCGACGATATTGTTGATGGGTCGTTGTCCCACGGCGAGCAGCAGGTCCTTGAGCCACTTGGGACTCTCGGTCACCTTCACGCCGCGCATGGTCAGTCCGCTGTAGCGCGGGCAAGCCTCGGCATTCTCGACGACGACGTCGATGGCGCCATTGGGCGTGTCGCTGGCAAAATTCTCGGCCACCGGCTTGAGCAGCGTGCCCTTACGGCCGTTTTGCTTGCACCAAGCAGCCAGATCGCGAGCCACACCGTAGTGGCTGCCGCCGTCGATGCGGTTGGGCGTGAGGTCCACCTCGATGAGCCAGTCGTCGTCGACGCCGTAATAATCGGCTGCCGGCGTGCCCACCACGGCGTCATTGGGCAGCACGATGATGCCATCGTGGCTGCTGCCCACGCCTATCTCGTCCTCGGCGCAAATCATGCCCAGCGACTCCTCGCCGCGCATCTTCGAGCGCTTGATGGTGAATTCCTTGTCGCCGTCGTAGAGTTTGGTGCCTAACGTTGCCACAATCACCTTTTGTCCCGCTGCCACATTGGGTGCTCCGCACACGATTTGCACGGGGTCGTTGCCATCGCCCAAGTCCACGGTGGTGATGTGCAGGTGGTCGCTGTTGGGATGGTCGATGCAAGTGAGCACCTGACCCACCACTAAGCCACGCAGGCCGCCCTTGATGGTTTCTACACGTTCCAGAGCACCCACCTCGAGGCCCAGCGATGTGAGCGCTACGCTCACCTCGTCGGGGGTGAGGTCGGTGTCGATATACCTTTTAAGCCATTTATAGGAAATATTCATAACTTATTGTTGTGTTTTTTCAGTGAATTTCATTTCAACCTGCAAAAGTACAATAAAATGCTTAAAGAGTAAAGTTTTGATGCCAAACTTTTTGTTGCTGTGCCAATATTTGAGTAACTTTGCACCCTCAAAGCCACGGCTTACGGGGAATATTTAGATAATATACACAATAATCACATAAATCAACCGCGACAATGAAAAAACTTATAATATCGGCACTTGCGATAGTGGCAATGACCACTTCGGGATGTATGATGGGTCCCGGCACGGGCACCGGTACGGGTACTGGCGGCGGCCTGGGCGACGTGTTGGGCAGTGTGCTGGGCGGTGTGCTGAGCAACGGCAGCGCCACCAACGGCTTGCTGAACATGGTGATAGGCTACGTGAAGATCGATGAGCGCGAACTCTACGGCACTTGGGCCTATCAGGCACCTGGCTGTGCCTTCACCAGCGAGAACCTGCTGGCCAAGGCCGGCGGCGCCGTGGCGGCCGAGAACGTAAAGCAAAAACTTGCGCCGGCTTATAACACTGTGGGCATCAACGCCAACAACACATTCTTCGTGTTCTCGCAAGACCAGCGTTTCCAGGCCAAGGTGGCGGGCATCCCGCTGAGTGGCACTTACACCTACGACAAGACCAACTGCGCCATCAAGTTCAACACCGGGCTGGTGAGCGCCACCGGATACCTCACACGCACCACCAGCGGCATGGCGCTGACCTTCGAGTCGAAGAAACTGCTCACCATCCTGCAGGTGGCCTCGGCGATGAGTGGCAACGAGACGCTGAAAACCGTGGGCGACCTGAGCAAGGAGTTCGATGGCCTGCGCGTGGGCTTCGATATGCGTAAGTGAGGAAATTAAACCATTAATAAATAACAAGAACCATTAGGACACTGTCACGACCGATATGCCGATGATGCCCACCGACTTCACTTGGCCGATAGCGCTGCTCACCGCAGCGCTGGGCATGGTGTGCGGCACGCTGAACGTGCTCGCTGCCGGAGGGTCGCTGCTGGCGGTGCCCTACCTGATTTTCCTGGGCTTGCCGGCACCTATGGCAAACGCCACCAACCGTGTGGCCATTTTGCTGCAGAACATGGTGTCGGTGTCGACCTATCGCCATGCCGGCATGGTGCGTGTGCGCCGCCATTGGTCGCTGCTGCTAACCATGGCGGTGGGCGGCTTGCTGGGCGCACTGCTGGCCACCGACATCAACGAGCAGTTGCTGCACAACGTCATTTGCGCCATCTTGGTGGTGATGTTCTTCCTGCTGATGTTTGACCCCAAGCGTTGGGAGTCGCGCGGCATGCGGCTGTTTGCCCATCATCCGTGGCTGCGCTATGTGGCCTACTTTGTGGTGGGCACCTATGGCGGCTTTATCCAGATGGGTGTGGGCTTTTTCTTGCTGGCGCTACTGGAGTTGGGCGACGGCCTGGACCTGCTGCGCGCCAACGCGGTGAAAGTGCTGTGTATCCTCACCTTTACCGCCGTCGCCATCGTGGTGTTTGCGTCGAAGGACCTGATTGTGTGGCGCGTGGGTCTTACCCTGGCCTGTGGCAACATGATCGGGGCCTGGATAGGCGTTAAATACAGCATGCGCCTGGGAAGCGCGCGTCTGCGCTACGTCCTGCTGGCCGCCCTCGCCCTCAGCGCCATCTACCTCTTCCTGCGCTAACCGGGAAAAAACCACAAACTAAACAAATTAAGCAAACTGCGGTTTAATCTGAATCCTCTGATTTTCATATATCTTGAAATCAGATAATCAGATTAATCCGCAGTTTTTTAGTAGTTTAAAATTTGCGAAATTCGCGTTTAAAGATAATCTGTTTAATCTGTGGTTTTCAGGTTATTGCAGGCGGGCGAGGGCTTCGGCGATGCGGCGCACGGCCTCGCGGATGTTGTCGTCGCTGGTGGCGTAACTCAGGCGAATGTAACCCGGCGCGCAGAAGGCGTCGCCAGCCACGGTGGCCACGTGGGCCTCGCGCAGCAAGTACATCGCTAAGTCGTTGGCATCGTTGATGACGTATTCGCCGGTGCGCTTGCCGAAGAATGCGCTCACCTCGGGGAAGAGGTAGAATGCGCCGTCGGGCACGTTGACGCGCATGCCGGGAATCTCCTTCATCAGGCTCACGATGAGGTCGCGGCGGCGCTCAAAGGCCTGTCGCATCTGCTCCACGCAGTCCTGCGAAGCGGCATAGGCAGCCTCGGCAGCCTTTTGCGCGATTGACGACGCGCCGCTGGTGTATTGGCCCTGCAGTTTGGTGATGGCCTTGGCGAGCCACAGCGGGGCGGCAACGAAGCCGATGCGGTAGCCCGTCATGGCGTAAGCCTTCGACACACCGTTGATGATGGCCACACGGTCGGCAATCTCGGCAAACTGTGCCAGCGACTCGTGGCGGCCCACATAGTTGATGTGCTCATAAATCTCGTCGGCGATAATCATCACCTGCGGGTGGCGTGCCAGCACGGCGGCCAGCGCCTGCAGTTCGTCGTGGTTGTAGATGCTGCCGGTGGGGTTCGACGGCGAGCACAGGATAATCAGGCGAGTGCGCTCGGTGATGGCGGCCTCGAGTTGCTCGGGGGTGATTTTGAAATTCTGGTCGAGGGTGGCGGGCACGAGCACGTTTTTGCCTCCGGCCAGATTCACCATTTGCACATAACTAACCCAAGCCGGAGTGGGGATAATCACCTCGTCGCCGGGGTTGATCAGTGCCATCACCGCGTTGCACAGCGAGTGCTTGGCACCGTTGCCCACCACGATTTGCTCTGGAGCGTAGTCCAAGCCGTTTTCTTGCTTGAGTTTGTTGCTGATGGCTTTGCGCAGCGACAGATAGCCCGGCACGGGCGAGTAGAACGAGAAGTTGTCGGCCACAGCCTGGCAGGCGGCCTGCTTGATGTGGTCGGGCGTGAAGAAGTCGGGCTCGCCCACCGACATGTTAATCACGTCGATGCCTTGAGCCTTGAGTTCGCCGCTGAGTTGCGACATCGCCAGTGTGGCACTGGGTGCCAACGCATGGATGCGGTCAGATAGTTGTGTCATAAAAAGTAAGTTAATGGTATGAAGGTTAATCGGTTAATATAATGTCACTATTATTCTGCTTTGTCTTTCTTTGCCTTGAGGCACGAGAAGGTGAGGAACGCAATCAGTGCGAGATACATAACCACTGCCAGGATGTTGCAAGTGCTCTCCGGGAGGTTGTGCACGTATTTGAAACCGGCAAAGGTCATTCCGGCGCTTACCACACCCATCAGTGCGCCACCGGCGATGAAACCGCTGGCCAGCAGCGTGCCGCGCTCATAGCGTGCCTTGTTGACGTCCTCATTCTTGCTGCGAGTGCTCACAAACCAACTGATGATACCGCCCATGAGCAGCGGCGTGTTGAGTTGCAAGGGGATGAACATACCCAGCGAGAAGGGCAATGCCGGCACCTTGAGCCAGTTGAGCAACAGAGCCAAGATGGCACCCACGATGTAGAGCATCCAGGGAGTCTCGCCACCCATCATCAGCGGGTCGATGACGGCGGCCATAGCGTTGGCCTGCGGGGCCACCAGGGCGTCTTCGCCGGTGAAGCCGTAAGCCTTGTTGAGGATAATCATCACACCACCCACGGTGGCGGCGCTCAGCAGGGTACCCACGGCCTTCCACGTCTGCTGCTTGGCCGGCGTGTTGCCCAGCCAGTAGCCAATCTTCATATCGGTGACCATGCCGCCGGCCATCGACAGCGCGGTGCACACCACGCCGCCAATCACCATCGAGGCCACGATGCCCTTGGCACCGCTCAGGCCCACGGCTACAAAGATTCCCGAAGCGATGATGAGCGTCATCAGCGTCATGCCGCTCACGGGGTTGCTACCCACGATGGCAATGGCGTTGGCCGCCACGGTGGTAAAGAGGAATGCGATGACCACCACCACGACAAAGGCCACGATGGTCTGCATCAGGTTGTGGATTACGCCGATATAGAAGAATACGAAGGTCACCACCAGTGCTGCCAGCAGGGCAAACACCAGCACCTTCATCGAGATGTCTTGCTGATGGCGCTCTTCCTTCACTTGCTCCTGGCCCTTGAAAGCCTTTCCGGCCAGGCCCACTGCCGAGCGAATCACGCCCCACGACTTCACGATGCCGATGATACCGCTCATGGCGATGCCGCCGATACCGATGTAGCGTGCGTGGTCTTTAAAGATTGCGTCGGGTGCCAGGGCCGCCATGTCGGGATTCATGCCCAGCAGAGGCACAATCACCCACCAGATAAACGCGCTACCGGCGAAGATGATAAACGCGTAGCGCAGGCCGATGATGTAGCCCAAGCCCAGCACGGCACTACCAGTGTTGATCTTAAAGAGCAACTTGGTGTTGTCGGCAAGATGTTGCAGGGCGGGGATAGCCGTTGTCGACAGCACCTCGCTCCACCACTTGAAGGTGGATAGCACGAAGTCGTACAAACCGCCCACCAGTCCGGCGATGAGCAGTGGCTTGGCCTGGTCGCCACCTTTCTGGCCGCTGATGAGCACCTGTGTGGTGGCTGTGGCCTCGGGGAAGGGGAACTCGCCATGCTTCTCGCTTACAAAGTATTTGCGGAACGGGATGAAGAACAGGATGCCCAGCAAACCGCCCAGCAGCGAACTGAGGAACACCTCCAGGAAGTTGACCGTGATTTCGGGATACTTGGCCTGCAAGATGTAGAGTGCCGGTAACGTGAAGATTGCTCCGGCCACCACGATGCCGCTGGCGGCACCAATCGACTGGATAATCACGTTCTCGCCAAGCGAATTCTTGCGCTTGGTGACGCTGGCGATACCGGCAGCGATGATGGCAATGGGGATTGCCGCTTCAAACACCTGGCCAACCTTCAGGCCCAGATAGGCCGCGGCGGCACTGAAGAGCACCGCCATAATCAAGCCGAGCGACACCGAGTAGGGCGTCACCTCGGGATACTGGCGGTCGGGACGCATGACCGGAACGTATTTCTCGCCCTCCTTCAGGGGGCGAAACGCGTTCTCGGGCAGCGACATCTCGTCGACGGGCTGTTCAATGCCTGGGTCGACAGTTTTCGTAGTTTCGTCGTTCATAGTGTAATATTGTGTGTGTTATGTTGTGTTTTCCAGTAGTGGATGCCGATTGCGCTTGCGAAATTACACAAAATCTTTCACATAACAACTTGTTTCAGCAATAAAAACGCCCCAACCCACCTTTTTATAGTGTGTCGAACACTCGAATATTCGAACACTCGAACAGTCGAATGCTCGAGTTTTGGCAAAACAAACGCCCCCCATCGATAAAGTGCTCTACGTGCCATGCTCATCGCATCAGGCGATATGTTTTACCGAAAATCTCACATTTTTTTTACGAGAACGGGAAAATGAACAAAAAGGGTCGGTTCTTTTTTGTTCATTTTGATGTGGCGACTTGTGTGTTGTTGGAAAAATATGGGTGACGTTGAGGTGGCGAATGAAAAAAAATGCGTAATTTTGCGAGTTAGCAAAAAAACCGAGGAAAATGAGCATCACATGTAGAAATTGCGGGACCGTGCTCCCCGATGGCCAAGCCTATTGTAACTATTGCGGCAGTCCGCTACAGCAATCGCAGGAGACTGTGTGGCAACCGCCGGCACAACAACCTATGCAACCGCCTGTTCAACAACCTATGCAACAGCCTGTGCAACAACCCATGCCGGGCTATAACAATGGCAATAACTATTATCAGCAGCCATATGTTGAGGTGCCACCAACGTCGCAGCGCTCCAACGCCAACCCTCTGCTCATAGTGTTGGTGGGTGTGCTGGCCGCGATGATTATCGGCTTGGGCGTGTGGTGGGCGCTGAGCGGCAGCAAAAGCGGAAACGCCGAAGCACCGACAACATCCGCTACCACTGCCACTCCCGGCGATGCGCTCACCGAACTGATGCAGGTGGTCAGCCAACGCGACCTCACCGCCACCGAGTTGGTGTCACTCGACAAAGACCAGCGTCGCCTGCTGCGCAACTACATCTTCGCGCGCCATGGCTACATCTTCAAGGACCCGCAGTTGCAGAACTATTTCAACCAGTTCGACTGGTATCACGGCCAGTTCACGTCGGCCGACCAGGTGTCGTCAACCTTCAACGCCGTGGAGAAATCTAACGTCGACCGTCTGGTCGACAAGTCGTCGAGCAGCGGCCCGCTGTCGCCGGGCCATTACTCGTTTGTGGGCCATTGCAACCTGCGCGAGTATGCCACGTCGGACTCCTACATTGTGGGCACTGCCGAGAATAATTATACCTGTTACGTGAGTGGTGAGCATGATGGCAGTTGGTACTGGGTGACAGTATCGGAAACGGGTGTCAGCGGCTGGACTCACCGCCAGAACTTAAGGAAATAAACTACGATGAAACGTTATATCACAATATTGGCCATCGCCGGCTTGGCGCTGGGCTTGGCGGCTCAGGACACCGACGAGGCCATCAAGGAGCAGCGCGCCATCGAGCGCGAGGCCTACCACGAGGCACGTCGCCTCAACACGGTGGAGGGTTGGGAAATCTTCATCAACAACTACCCCGACAGTTACTTCATTGAGCAGGCGTGCAAGATGCGCGACGCCGCCGTCGTCAACTCCTATTGCAACTCGGCCACCACGCTCGAGCAACTCAACACCTACATTGAGCAGCCGGGCGCCAAAGAGCCGCGCATACGCACTTTCTACGCCAATCTGGTCAACAACCCCACCCACAGTTACCGCTACGAGCACATGGATGTGGGCTTTAACGGCTGCACGGGCCGCGTCGACGAGCACATCGTGTTTCACGACGGCTCGCCGGCACGCGACAACTTCTTTATCTTCGACGACAAGGGCCTGCTGGTGACCTCGTCGATTCAGGGCACACGCAGCCGCCCGGTGGTGATTAACTACAGTTACGACTACGACAAGTTGTACGGCTACCGGCTGCGCTCGGCCAGCAAGGACGGCGGGCTGACGCACCTCTACGAGGCGTTCTACGACGACAACGACAAACTTGAAATCCTCGCCAGCGACAACAAGAGCAAGTGGGTGTACACCTACAACGACAACGGCGCGCTCTCCAAACTCGTGGTCACCGACGGCAACACGGTGCGCACGCTGGTGTACAACGGCGGATACATAATCCGCGAGGAGGTGGGCCGCAAGGTGCTGCGCTACCTCTACGACTACGACACTGCAACGAAAAAGAAATACCTCATCGCCATCAACGAACTCAACGGCCAGGAGGTGGTGCATGAGCGCAAACTCGACTACAGCATCGACACTCACGGCCGCGTGACGCGCGTCGACATCAC
>JAEEGL011922043.1_pt1 | contig 11418 bp, 9 predicted proteins | sample 9134231 | NCBI WGS metagenome assembly JAEEGL01 (sample SAMN16246548, study PRJNA631951) | gut metagenome | biome: gut microbiome; feature: rumen; material: fiber-attached | host: Bos | place: Iran: Karaj | collected 2018-10
CGTTGTTCAGCCCTTCGATATTGGTCATATCTACCATGGCCTCTGCCGACTTCTCACAGTTCGTTGTTACTGCGGTTAAAGCCGCCCACGAGATCTCGCGGGATAAGCTCCCGAATCTTTCCGCGTTTCCCCTCCTGATCAACGCGCCAAGGTTACGGTTGCCTTTTGGACTTTAACGTCTTTGGCCGTCTCATCCGCTTGACTCGCCTTAATAACAGGTTTCTGTCCGCGCCTATATCCGCAATCCGCGCCGCGTTTCCCGCGCGGCGCCGGCGCGAAAACGGGCGGCCCGCCTGCCTTCAATCCGCGTAAATCTGCCGAGCCTTTCGGAACATCGCGACGGCGTCCCGGTATTTTTCGAGCGACTGCCGGGTCACCGGTTCCCACGCCGTCTGCATGTAGCCGAGGACCAGGTTGTCGTTCAGGTATTTTTTGCCGTATGTCACCGTGCCGGGGAAATTCTCCCGCACGCATTGGAGATAGCCGCACGGGATGTGCTCGTAGCCGTGCCGGTCGAGTATTTCGTACTGCCGCGCGCCGCTGCCCGCATTGGGAAGCCCGGTCGTCTCGTCGAAACTGCCGTAGAAATAGTTGCTCTGCAGCACGCTGTGCGGCATGCGTGCGAGGAATTCCTCTTCATGCTTCCAGAGGTAGTCCGACCACATCCACGGCCGGCATCCGCACGATTCTACACAGTCGCAGAGAACGGTCAGATCGTGCCACCACAGCTCGCCCTGCCGGAGGGCGACGTAGGGATAGTTCTGCTGCGCCTCGATGAATTCCTCGTCGTAGCCGATGTGGAAAAAGCGCGGGCGTCCGAACAGTTCGGCGACCTCGCAGACGACGTCGTGCTGGAATGCGTAAAACTCCGACGTGGAGATTTTGCGGGCGTAAGGGCCCGTCCACTGGGTGTGGGTGGTGGAGAAGTTGAGCTTGGGGATTACTTCAAATCCCATGTCCCTCAGACGCGCCAGTTCGGTCTTCATCTCGTCCTTTGTCCAGGAACCCCTGACGGCGATCTCGGGATGCGAATCGAGCCGAACGCCCTCGCCGACGTCCAGCACGATCATGTTGCAGCCCGCTTCCCGGAGATCGGCGACGACCTCTTCCCAGACGTCCCGCTCAAAGAGGAGGTAGTCGGTTGTGTCCTGCCACATGTTGTAGCCGAGATGGCACAGGAACGCCCAGATTTTTTCTTTCATGTAATTCTCCTTTCTACGCGCCCTTCGATCAGACGCAGGATTGCCAAAGTCGTCAATTCATCCGTCTCGTTCGGAAAGACTTCTTTCAAATCGGCATGGACGTCCGAACCCGTTTTCCGCATGACGGAATCGGATCCATATTCCTTTACGCTATATGGGATCGTTTCAAATCCATAGAGCCGTCTTCCCATTTGACTGCGAAAGTATCGTCTTCCTTCTCAAACTGAACAAGCGCGTATTGACCCGTTTTTCCCGTGTGGCGACAAGACGAACGTCGTGAAAAACGTTAACGTCTAAGGACGATAAACTTGCGTCGGCGCCGAACAGGCCCATGCTTAAAAAACCCAAAAATATCGCGGCGAACGTCGCGACAAATTTCAACAACCCGGCGCTTTCCGCCCCAATCGGGACTCTCCAAGTCCTCGACTCTCTCGCCAATATAGCTGAGAAAAAAGCCAGTCGACAAAACGCGACGGCCATGCCGACAGCCGCCGCGAAGGAGTAGCCGCTGTCTCCGGGGGCGTCGGTCGACTGATTCGTGTCGCGGGTAGAGACGGTAATCCAACAATTACGTTCCATTCCGAACCTCCCAAAAAGCGAGGACGTCTTATCGAATCTAGACTACGACGCTTTATATTACGTAAAAGCGTTCGGACTTCGATTGGCGATTATACCCCAAGGCGCGCGTTTTGTCTAAATGAGTCGAAAAAAAAGGAGCCTGTTCTCGTCGAACGGGCTCCTTCTCGCAGCGTTTTAATCAGGCGCGCGCTCAGTCGGCGACGACGCGTTCTTTCGCGGCTTTAATCATCATCGGAACGACGACGTTCAAGTCGCCGACGATTCCGTAATGCGCGATCGAGAAGATCGGCGCGTCAGGGTCGCTGTTGATGGCGATGATCTTGGCGGATTCCTGCATGCCGGCGCGATGCTGAACCGCTCCGCTGATTCCGACGGCGACGTACAGCGCCGGACGAACCGTCGTGCCGGTCTGCCCGACCTGATGGTCGCGATCGACGTAACCGCCGTCGACCGCCGCGCGGCTCGCGCCCACCGCGCCGCCAAGCGCGTCGGCAAGGTCGAAGATCAGTTGGAAATTCTCTTTGCTTCCGACGCCCCCTCCGCCGGAGACGACGACGCGCGCGCCTTTAAGGTCGACTTTTTTGGCCTCGACGAACCGTTCGAGCGCTTCCACGACGAGCATGTCGGCGGGAATCTCGATTTTTTCTTCGACGATTTGGCCGGTCCGCGCTTCGTCGGCGTCCTTTTTCGGGAAGACGCCTTCGCGAACGGTCGCCATTTGCGGCCACTGCTCGGGGTTGACGATCGTGGCGATAATGTTTCCGCCGAACGCGGGGCGAATTTGCTGGAGCAAATTCTTGTATTCCTGCTTGGTCTTGGCGTCGACGACGTCGCCGATTTGCAAATCGGTGCAGTCGGCGGTCATGCCGGACCGCGTCGCGGAGGCGACGCGCGGAGCGAGGTCGCGCCCTAACGGAGTCGCGCCGTAAAGAACGATTTGCGGCGCGTGTTTGTCGATGAGCGTCTGAACGACGAACGCGTACGCGCTGCTCGTAAACCGCGCCAAATTGGGATCGTCGACGACGTAGACTTTGTCCGCGCCGTAAGCGAAGAGCGTCTTGGCCAGATCGGCGACTTTATAGCCGGGCAAAATCGCCCCGACCTTGACGCCGAGCGTGTCGGCCAATTCGCGCGCTTTGCCGCAAAGTTCCAGCGCGACGTCCTGCAATTTGCCGTCTTCCTGTTCGGCGAAAATCCACACTTCGCCCTGAAGATTTTTCTTACTCATTTATCGTGTTCCTCAATGGGGATATGTCTTTCAATGTTGCGCAAATAAACCGACGATCAACCTAAAGCGCGGTCTTTGACGAGTTCGGAAATCAGTCCGCGAACGCCCTCTTCGGTCGGCTCGACCTGGACGAAACCTTCTTTTTTCAAGACGATCGACTGAACTTTGTGAACTTTCGTCGGAGAGCCCGCGAAACCGCAACGGTCGAGATCCGCGTTAATGTCTTCCATCGACCACTGTTCGAGCCGATCTTCGTCCGCAAGCGTTTCTCCTTCGGGGACTTCCAGCGGCGCGCGCTTGTGCTTGTTGCGCATCATCTTAATCGCCGCCTGAGGACGCGGTTCGTTCGCTTCTTCGACGACCGTCGCCAAAAGCGGAAGTTTCGCCTTGACGATTTCCCAGCCGTTTCCAAGCGAACGGCGAAGCGTCGCGTAGCCGTCTTTCACGTCGATAATTTCCGTCAAATAGCAGATTTGAGGAACGCCGAGTTTTTCGGCGCATTGAGGGCCCGTTTGAGCCGTGTCCCCGTCGATCGCCTGACGGCCGCAGAAGACGAAATCGAATTCGCCGACCGTCTTCACCGCCTGAGCGAGAATATAGCTCGTCGCGAGCGTGTCGCTGCCCCCGGCGCGCCGGTCGGTTACCAGAATCGCGCGATCGGCGCCGCGATAGAGACAGTCGCGCAAAACGTCGGCGGCTTTCGGCGGTCCCATCGAGATTACGGTTACCGTGCCGCCGAAGCGGTCTTTCACTTCAAGAGCGGCTTCGAGCGCGCTGAGATCTTCGGGGTTGAAGATCGTCGGCAACGCGGCGCGATTGACGGTGCCGTCTTCTTTCATGGCGGCGCCGGTGATATTGGAGGTGTCGGGCACTTGTTTAACCAACACGATCGAGCGATAAGAGGACACTTGGACTCCTTTGCCTGGTTAATATAAAAAGTTGCGCCCCGCGTCGGGGCGAAAAGTATTCAAATTCGGACGCAAACTCGCCGCGCTCGACGCGGCGAATTCGCCAACGCGGTTCCCGTTACGCGACGCGTCAGTTCGCGCGCGTCGTTCCGGAGGTGATCGTCGTCGGAGCGTTCGATCGGCTCGCGGGGTTGACGACTCTTCCGGCGGAGGGGGTCGTCGCGGCGTTTCCGGCGGCGGACGCGGACGAAGTCGTCTCCGTCGCTTGCGCGGCGGATTTCGAGAAGACGTTTTCCAACGTGGCGACGAGCGATTCCATGCTGATGTCGACTGCCGCGACGTTTCCGTCTCCTCCGACGAGAATCATCGTCGGAATTTCCGTGATTCCGTAGTAAGTCGCCAGAGACGTCTGTTTCGTGTCGGCGGCGGCTTTGTCCGAAAGGATAATCCACGGAATCGAGTTCTTCGTCACGTACTCGTCCATGTTCTCCTGTTCGGCGTCGAGATTGTAGCCGACGATCTCAAAACCCTGTTCGTGGTACTTCTCGTACAGTTGCTTAAGCTGCGTGTCGACTTGCGCGCATTGTTCGTGCCAGGACGCCCAGAACGAAATCAACACGACCTTGCCTTCGACCTTCGTTTTGTCCAAAGGCTTGCCCGCCTTGTCGACGCCGAGCCATTTGATCGGCTTGCCCTGAAGTTCGGAATAGCGAATCGTCCCTTCGAGGAGCAGGAGCGCCGCTTTCATTTCGGGCTCGGAGCTCGCGGCCAACTGCTTGCGAATCGGGGTCCAGATATTGGCGACGAGTTTCGGATCTTTTTGAGTCTCGGCGACAAGTTGAACCGGGAAGACCAGGTCGACGTACATGTCGGCGGTTTCCGGATGTTCGGTAACAAACGCCGTCACTTCCTTCATCGCGGCGTTAAGCTGGGCGACCGAGCCGTTTTGTTCGGCGATATCCGCGACTTTTGCCTGCAGGTAGACGCCTTTGAACGCCATCGCGGCCTGACGCCCTTCGTCGAGGCTCTGAACGCGCGCGTTCTTGCTCAGCGCGTTGGCGTAATTACCCAATTTCGGGAGGACGGTCGAATCGATCGACGACTGGTAGCAAAGCGCCTGGCCTTTGAGCGTGATCGTCTGGATGAAATCGTCGTCGCCGGGCTTCATCGTCAACACTTTGTCGCAAATCTTGACGACGGCGCCGAGCATCGTCGTGATCCAGGCGCTGTATTCCTCTTCCGTCTCAAAAGCGACTTCCATGGAGAACAGGTTGTTCGCCTGTTCAAGCAGCTGTTCGATCGTCGCGGTCGCCGGAACGACGAACTCGCTCCCGTCAGACTTCTTAAGAGGTTCTTTCGCCGCGGGTTGCGCGGAGTTTTGAAGAGCGGGAATCGCGACCGTCGCACCGGGCATGCCCGTCGCGGTCTGACCGCCGGAGACTTCTGATTCGTCGAAAACAGGATCGTTCGGATTCGCGCCGGGAGCGGTCGCCGCGCCGCGGCCCGTGAGACGCTGGCCGATTCCGTTCAAAATACGTTGCGCTTGCGCCGCGTCGCAAGCCGCGATCATAGCGAACGCCAAAGCCGCCGCTAACGCTTTATTTACATTTTTCATTATACGAATTCGTTCCTTCATGACTATCGGGGGTTCGCGCTTCGCCACGTCGCGAAGCTACTCCCGCGCAGTATAGCGAATTTTTTCGCGCGCGTGAACATTGATTTTTCGCATTTTTCGCAACGCGAAGCGTCGCGCGTTCAGACGGTGAAAATTCCTATCTCCGCGGGAGGATACGAACGCCGTTTTTTCGGCGGAATATCCGCCTCAAGCAAGTCGAAATCGAATCGGTCGTCCGCCTCGATTACAAAAATCGACCCTTTTGGCGCGCGGTCGCGAAGGGTTTGGAGCAATTCGAGCGTCTCCCCTTCCCGATCGACGAAAAAGTCGTAAGGGGGCGAACAGAACACAATCCAGGGAACGTCTTTGGGAAGATTCGCCTGCGACGACGATTCGAGCGGAGAGCGTTTCGCTTCCGCTTCCGGATCTTCGGCGGCAAGTTTGCGGCCCCAGAAATAGACGTCGGTCGTAATCAACTCGATTTTTTGGGCCGTGCCCGGCTCTTTTTCGTCGAGGATTTTGATGTTGTCGCGCGTCGTTTTCGCGGTGGGAAAGTGAATTTCGATCGCGGTCGCCGAACGCGCGCCGCGGCTGATCGCCTCGAAACAGAGCGCGCCGGTGCCCGTGAAAAGATCGATCGCGTGTTTGCCTTTGACCGATTCGCCGAGCAAATTGAAAATCGCCTCGCGAACGCGCTCTTTCATCGGCCTGACGCGCCGATCTCCGGCGTAGCGAAGTTTCGTGCCGCGAAAGATCCCGCCGACCACGCGCAACCCGACCGAATCGCCGCGATCGCCCGGCTCGCTGCCGACGTTCTTGTTGCGCTTCGATCGCTTGCGCTTTTCCTCCTGCGCGGCTTCCTGCGCTTCTTCGCGCGCCTGTTGACGTCGGCGCGACTTAACCGTCTCGAGCGACCGACGCCGCCGGCTTTTGAACCCTTCGGAGCCTTTGTTCCAAAGGTCGGAATCGGCGTCCCCGGACGCGTCGAACACTTCTCGCGAGTCGCCCGACGACTTGCTCTTCTTCTTGCCGTCGGACGCGAATTTCTTGCAAAACTCGGCCCCGGACATATACGGAGTAACGGTCAAATCGTCCGGACTTTCGTCAAAGTCGTCGTAGTTTTCTCGTCGACTTTTTCTCGACGGCTTGTTTTTCACGGGATATGCCTATTTTCTCGATTTTATTCAAAACGCCAAAAAAGCGCTTGTTATTTCAAGCGACTTTCCTTATAATTCTAGGGTCGTCTCGGCGTTCGAGACGCGTTCAACGCGCCAATTTTACCTTAAAACGCCCGAGACGCAAGTAGACGGCGACTCGGCGGAGTCGCGCGGCGTCGCGACGACAAGCGTTTCGACGTCCGGTCGTCCGTTTTGAAAATCAATTGTTCCGCCTATCGACCCATATTGGAATCCACAATGAAGAAATTGCTCGCAACCGCCGCGATTTGCGCGGCTTTAGTTTTAGGGACCGGCTTCGCGTCCGCGCAGGACGCGCCCGCCGCGTCCGATCCGGCGCCCGCCGCTCAAACGCGTTCGGACACGCCCGAATACGACGTCTTTGCCAAACAATTCGCCTCTTACCGGGACAACCTGAAGAAACTCCGTCAGCTCAAAGCCGACTATCAGACGGCGACGCCCGAAGAACGCGATAAGATCATCGCGCAATTCGATCCGCTCGTCGAAGCGACCGCCGTTCAACAAAAAGAACTCGTTCCGACGGCGATTAAAGCGTACCGCTCCGTCGAGGGCCAAAACGACGAACTTCGCGCGTTTCTGTGCGCGATGGTGCCGTGGTCCGTCGGACTGCGCGAGAACTACGAACTCGGCTATGAAGTCGCCAAATGCGTTTTGGACTATCCTCTTCCTCCGGATTCCGACACAATTTACGCCTACGCCGCGTTCGCCGCGTTCTGCACGATGAACCTCGAAGACGCCGAGAAATGGCGCGACGTCGCCGAGGACAAGAACGTCCTGTCCAAAATCGACCCGCAGGAAAAAATGCAAGTCCGGAATTATCTGGAGCGCGTTCTTCCCATGTACAAAGAAGTCTGGGCCAAAGAACAGAAGATTCGCGAAAAGGAAGCGAGCGAAGAACTCCCGCGCGTCCTTCTCAAGACGAGCAAAGGTGATATCGTTCTCGAACTGTTCATTAACGAAGCGCCCAACGCCGTGAACAACTTCCTGTCGCTCGTCGACAAGCAGTTCTACACCGACGTTCCGTTCCACCGCGTCCTGCCCTTCTTCATGGCGCAGGGCGGCGACCCGACCGGAACCGGCGCGGGCGGCCCCGGTTACTGCATTCCGTGCGAATGCTATCAGGACAACGCGCGCGACCACTTCCGCGGCTCGTTGAGCATGGCGCACGCCGGACGCAACACGGGCGGCTCGCAGTTCTTCATCACGTTCGTGCCGACGTTCTTCCTCAACGGCAAACACACCGTGTTCGGCCGCGTCGTCGAAGGAATGGACGTTCTTTCGGACATTAATCGAATCGACCCGGAACAGGAATCAGAAGAAGCGCCCGACAAGATCATTGAAGCGAAGATCCTGCGCGGCAAGCCCGGCGAATTTAAGAAATTGCCCGAGCGCGGTCGTTAAACAACGTTGCGGGACGCCGCGGCTCGAACGCGGCGTCCGACTTACGGATATGCTATGGAACCTAACTATTACGAAAGACGCAAACGCGTCTTAATTGTGGACGACGACCCCGAAATCGTCGAATCGACGCGAATCGCGCTCGAAACGTTTGGGTACGACGTCGAGACCGCCTCCGACGGCTCCGCCGGGCTCGCGCTCGCCGAAAGACGGCGCCCGGACGTTATGATCCTCGATATGATGATGCCCAAGAGAAGCGGATTTCTCGTTTTGGAAACGCTTCGACAAGTCGACGACTTCCCGACGCGAATCATTATGATCACCGCCAACGAAGGAAACAGGCACAAGGAATACGCCGAAGCGCTCGGCGTCGACGCGTATCTTCGCAAGCCGTTCCCAATGGACGAACTGCTCCGAACGATCGACCGCGTTTTGGAAAACTGACGTTGTTTCCAGTCAAGAAAAAGTTAAACCGCAAGGCGCTCCCGGCGTCTTGCGGTTTTTTGTCGGCGTTTTGAGACGCGCCTTTATCGAAGCAAACCTCTTTCTTCGGCGCGGGACGCGTGCCACGCGACGGAGGTGAGCGCCGCCTGCATTTGAGTCGCCAATTGCTCGCCGGTTTGTTCGGCGGCGACGCGCTGAAGCGGAACGCCGCTGGCGGACACAAATTGAACGGTCGGCGAGGCGACGACGTCGAATTCGTCGCAAATATCGTCGTTTTTCGGATCGTTCATGTCGATTTGCACGCACACGAACTGCTTGGCTAATTTTTCGACTCTCGAGCTCGCGAACGCGCCGTTTAACATATTGACGCTGTGTTTGCACGTCTTTGACATAAAGAACAACAGCGCGGGCTTATTTTCTTTTTCCGCTTTGCCGACGGCAAGTTCGTAGTCGGTCAAAAAGACGACGTTTTCCTGAGCAAGATCGGTTTCCGCGGCGACGTCCGCGCGCAGAGACGCGCTGAGATACTTCGACTCGTTTTTTTGCGCGATGCACACGAACGCGACGATCGTCGCGACGCTCAATCCAAAAAACGCTAATTTTCTAAGCATTGAAACACTCTTCATTCCGTTGACGTCGACGAACGCAAATCGCGCTCCCCGACCGAGCCGTTTCAGCGGCGTAGTTCCGCGCCGGATCGTTCGCTAATCCTTAGCGGACTCTCCGCGCTCTCGTTATTATCGGTTAATTTCCTCCAGCTTGTTGAGCTTTTTTAAAAGAATCCCCCGCGCGGTCCGACGTCGCGACAAGACGGTTCGCGCTGCCGCGCGGAGACAAACAACCGCTCCCGTTGGTCGCTGTCCGACGCCGCAACGCGCGACTCCAAAAATTAAAGCGGCGGTTTTCAGGCAAAAAAGGTCTTTCACCGCCGCTTAAAACCGATTTTCCCCAACGGCGCCCGCCGGAAAGCGCGACTCTAAAAATTAAAGCGGCGGTTTTCAGGCAAAAAAGGCGCTTGACCGCCGCTTTAATTTCTGGCACAATGTTAAAGCGGCGGTTTTGGAACAAAAATCACGCTTGACCGCCGCTTTAATTTTCAAACGAGGATCGACCGATGATCGGAAGAGAACAAGAAGTCAAAGAATTAAACAGGTTATACGAAAGGAACAGAGCGGAGCTCGTCGCGATCTACGGCAGACGCCGCGTGGGCAAGACTTTTCTGGTCGACGAAACGTTCGCCGACAGAATTACGTTCAGGCACGCCGCCCTCTCGCCGGTCGATCAAAACGCCAACGGCATGCTCCAGGCGCAACTGGATCATTTTTATAATTCGCTGACGCTTCACGGCATGGAAAAAACCGCGAAACCGACCAATTGGCTCGACGCGTTTCTGTTGTTGGAACAGTTCCTCCAAAAAATCGACGACGGAAAAAAACAGGTCGTGTTTCTGGACGAACTGCCCTGGTTTGACACGCCAAGATCGGGGTTTATTCAAGCGTTTGAGGGTTTCTGGAACAACTGGGCCTGCCGCAGAAAAAACCTTATGGTCGTCGTCTGCGGAAGCGCAAATTCCTGGATTCTGGACAAGTTGATTAACAATCACGGAGGATTGTACAATCGCGTAACCTGCGAGATCAAATTGTCTCCGTTTACGTTGCGCGATTGCGAGACGTTCTATCGGGAAAACAACGTCGTCTTGTCGAGATACGACATAGCCCAAAGTTATATGATCCTTGGCGGAATACCATATTATCTCGGCTATGTCGATCCAGAACTGAGCATGGCTCAAAACGTCGACAAACTCTTCTTCGCCAGGAACGCGAAATTGAGCGCGGAGTTCGACAGACTATTTGACTCGATCTTCGTTAATCCGGAAGCCGCAAAATCGATTGTAAAACTGCTTTCGACGCGAAACTCCGGTTTTTCCAGACGGGAAATTTGCGAGAAACTCAGAATAACCGACGGCGGGCGTCTGTCGCGCAATTTGAACGCGCTGATCGCCGGGGATTTCATTGTCAAATACGCGCCTTTTGGAACTGGTAAAAAAGACGAACGCTATAAACTTATCGATCCGTTCTGCCTGTTCTATCTCCATTTTCTGAACGGCGAACAACGCGGAAACAAACAGTTTTGGAGCCAGAACGCGACCGCCCCGTCGGTAACGACATGGCGAGGACATGCGTTTGAAAACGTGTGCTTCAATCATATCGACCAAATAAAAGCGGCGTTGGGCATATCGGGAGTCGTCTCGTCAAGTTCCGCGTGGATCAAACGCGGCGACGACGAGGAAGAAGAAACGCAAATCGATCTTTTGATCTTTCGAAACGACAACGTGGTCAATATGTGCGAAATGAAGTTCTACGGAGGAGATTTTACCGTCGACAAAAACTACTACAAAACGCTTTTGCGACGTCAGGAAATCCTGTCAAAGGAAATTTCGCCCAAAACGGCGGCGCGAAACACGCTGATCACCACGTACGGACTCAAAAAGAACGAGTACGGCGGCGTCTTTACCAACGTCGTTACGCTGGAAGACTTGTTCAAATAAACGGTCCGACGGCGGACTCCCGGTTCGCGGTCGCGACGTCGCGACAGGACGGTTCGCGCTACCGCGCGGACGTAAACAACCGCTCCCGTTGGTCGCTGTCCGACGCCGGAGCGCGCGACTCTAAAAATTAAAGCGGCGGTTTTCGGACAAAAAACACCCTTCGCCGCCGCTTTAATTTCATAACGAAACCTTCAATATAACGACAAAGCGAACGATAGCCGCGTAGCGACTCTTTAGTTTTCATACAACCGCGCGGCCTGCGGCTCCGGTTATTCTTGCGTTTGGGCGCCGCAAGGGGCC
>JAEEGL012347202.1_pt1 | contig 11418 bp, 10 predicted proteins | sample 9134231 | NCBI WGS metagenome assembly JAEEGL01 (sample SAMN16246548, study PRJNA631951) | gut metagenome | biome: gut microbiome; feature: rumen; material: fiber-attached | host: Bos | place: Iran: Karaj | collected 2018-10
ATATATGAAAACTTTTAATTTTGCAAAAAAATTGATTTTTTAGTCAAATGATTAATCGTTGAATATTTCTTTTGAATTAATATATAGAATTTGTTTGATTGATATTATTAGCTTAAATATTCTTATGTGAGGTCTCTTTAGCACTGTCATTTCTGTTCCAATACTCTTACCAATAGTTTCTCATATTTGGATTGAGAAAATTGGTGTAGATTTTGACGAAATTCAAAGTACTCCTCTCTATCAGATGGATGAAATCAATCATGATTATTCTACCCTTTTGGGGAAAGATCAAGCTGATAATATTTTACATGAATATAATCCACTACTAAATAGTTCTTCATGAGATTCATATGAATGAATAAACACAATTTATTTTCCATTAATATATCCTGAAACTTTAGAGTATTTACCAATGAATCTTTCATGATTAATTGATAAAATAAATTTTTCAGTATATGAAAAAAAAGTATTAGATAGAGATCATCTTGTTTTGGTTTTCCGTGCTGACAATGGGAAATCAATTTTAGGATATTATAAAAATCAAAAATTAAAATTAGCAACTTATGTTTCTTTATGAAATTCTCATACATGAAGAACTAAGTCATGAATTTATCGTATTTATCATAGAGAAATTGATCATCGTTCGACTATGTATAATGATGATCCTATGCCTTATGCATTACAATATACTTGAGTATACTATTTACACTGGTGAGAAAGTGATTGAACTGACCTATCTCATTGATGTATCAGAGTGCCTTGATTATATCAAAAATGGCTATATGAAAATCTGCCATGAGACTGGCAGACTACAATAATTATACACAAACCTTATGAAATATCTTTAAAAAAAGAGTAATAGATTTTATTTACAATAAATAACTTCTGGTTCTAATTGGATTCAGAATTTTTCTTTAACTGAATCTTGTACCATTTGAGCATACTCTGCTACAGCTTCTCATAATGGATTTGAATTTATGAGTATAAGTGCATGTTTTTCATACATTTTTACTCAATTAACTTCTTTTCACTTCCATCAACAAAGTTCAATTAATTGACCAGCTGAAAGTTTCATCGTTTCATTTTCTGTGAGATGAGCCCTTAATTCTGGATACTTAGTTTGTAGTAAATCTCGTTCTGGTAAAGAGATTTCTGGATTTTTAAAGTAACTTCAAGCGGTTCAGATTTTTGTGTGATCTGGAAGTTTATTCCTTCTGATCTCTTCTATCGCCTTTGATAATAATGGTAATTTTTCTAGGATTGAAAGGTTTTCAAATTGAATATTATTATTTTCAAAATATGTGGTTACATCTTTATAAGATGTCTTAAATTCATAATTATCATCTATTTTTTTTAGTTTATACACCACATGTGTTATAATAAACTTATCCTTTAGCTCATTTTTAAAAATACTGTTACGATAAGAAAAATTACAATCATCATTTGATAGTTTTTGAATTGTATTTGTTTCTAAATTTACGCCAATTACTTCATAAATTGTTTCACAAGCTTCTTGTCAGTATGCTCAAATATTTGATACTGCACTAGTTCATACATTCCCAGGAATTAATACTAAATTTTCTATTCATCATAATCCGTTATTTATCGTATAGTTCACAAATTCATTCCAATCTTCTCATGCTCATACTTGGAGATAGAGTTCAGTATCTGTTTCTTTGATTGTTTCTATTCCTTTGATAGCTGGATGTAGAACAATTCCATCATAATAATCATTGAGAAATAAGGTATTAGATCCTCATCATAATATTCGATGCTTATTTTCTTTCCACTCTTTAGTTTCTAAGAATTGGAGAAGACTATATGTATTCTTTATTTCCATAAAATATTTAGCAGTAACATCTATTTGGAGAGTATTATATGATTTAAGTGAAATGTTTTCTTGCATACCAAAAAAGAAGTAATGTAAATTTTTTTTAAATTAATTAAATACAAAACTTTTTCAAGTAAGGTTATTTACTTAATTACCACTCCTTCTAACTTAAATACAACTCATTTATCTATTTTAACATTCACCATATCTCATAATTCGAGATTATTCTCTCAACTTACCACAATTTGTTTCATATTATCCGTTACTCAGTACCATTCTCAATTATTTCATTTTTCATTAATCATTACTTTCCTGATATTTCATACCTCAGCTTTATTATTTTCTTCTGAGATTCTATACAAAGCATCGTTTAACTTCTTCCATCTTTCATGTTTTACTTTATATGGAATATCATCTGGGTATTTTTTATCTGCGAAAGTTCATGGACGATTAGAATAAATCCCCATATAAATCATATCAAATCTACCATATTCTGTTAACTTAAGTGTTTCTTCAAAATCAGCATCTGTTTCTCATGGGAATCAAAGTATAATATCTGTTGTTATTGAAATAGGTCTTTTAAGTCCTCTTATTTTATCAATAAAATCATAACATTGTTGTGCTGAATATCCACGGAACATCTTTTTTAAAACAGCATCAGATCATGATTGAAATGGGATATGGATATGAGGACATAATTTTTCCTCAGTTTCATGTAATTTAAGCAATTCATCAGAATAATAAGTTGGATATGGTGAAGTATATCTTAACCACTCCAATCAATCTAATTTAAGTAATTCTTTTATGATTGTTATAAAATCAGGATGTTTATTAACAATCTGTCATAAAAGAGATATCTCTTTTACGCCATTCGCTAAATGTATCTTTGCCTCTCTTACAATTTGATCTACAGGGAACCATTTTTCTAATCAACGAGCAAATGGAACTATACAATATGCACAAAATTGATTACATCAACTTGATATTGGAATATATGCTGTTTTATTATGGTTATTCATACTTGAATTTATTCCTTCAGGAATAATTGTTGAATATTCATTTGTCAATTCTTTATCATATGATACTTCATATCATAATCTTTTGAGCATCAATGGCAAAAATCAAGTATCATCAATACGAAAAAATAGTTCAATATTAGGCCATTTTTGAGATAAAGAATGGAATAATGGATTAAATGCATGGTTAATACCAACAATATCCGACTCTCCTTTTCTCAATTCATTAATTTCTTCAGAAGTTATTCAAAGTATCTTTGGTTCTTTAGTCGTTACACTTCAAGCGAAATTTCACACTCTTAGCTGTTCTGGAATATTCTTTTTCTCTGAAATTTTATTATTCCTCATAGTATGCTGAATCATACATCAAGTTATCCAAACCTTTTTAGAAAGTGGAATTTCTTTTAGTTTCCCAGTAACCTTATCTTCTGATTTTTGACGTACAGAACAGGTATCGAATATAATTATATCTGCATCATCTATTGTTTCTACAGGAGAAAATCCACAGTTCTTTAAAACTGACGTTATTCTTGCAGAATCAGAATAATTCATTTGACACCCTAGTGTTATTATGTGGAATTTCATATTTTCTGTAGAAAATAAATCGTAAAGAATCTTATTTATTTGCTTTTTGATTTCAATTCTGTTAATTACCTTGATTTTCTATAAAAAATTATCATATTGAAGTCACTTTTATTACTCAATGAGTGATAAACAATAAAAATAAACTAGTTCACAATTAATTATATTCATGGCTACACTTCTTTATATTCTTGATTATTATCTACCTCATAAATGAGGTGTTGAAACGGTTTTTGAGCAAATCATTAATCGTTCTTTAAAAGAATGATACAAAGTTATCGTTCTCACTTCTTGGTATGATAAAAAATTAAAGAAAGAAGAATCAGATGGTAATCTAACAATAATAAGAGCATGATGATCAAGGAAATCTTTTGTTTGGCATTGATTTTTTGAATGAAGGAAAATTTTAAAAGCCAATCCTGACATTGTATGAATTCATACTAGTACTTATTGATGAGCCATTCCTGCTAGTCTACTTGGTATACTATATCATAAAAAAGTATTATTAACTGTTCATGAAATATTCTGAAAATTATGGAATCGTTATAAGCCTCTATATTCTGCATGGATTTATCGCTTATTTGAATGGTTTATTTTCCAACTCCACTTTGATTTTTATCATTGTGTTTCTTCTTATACTTTAAATTCTCTTAGAGTATACTACTGAATCCCTGATAAAAAACTTTTCTTAGCACATAATGGAGTTGATTATGATTTTTGGGATAAGAAAAAAGTAACAAAAGATGAAAGTAAAATCATAAAAGAAAGATTTTGATTAGATAATAAGTGGAACTTACTATATTTTGGACATACTGGAATATCTAAAGGTATCGATCTTCTTGTTGATACAGTGCCAAATCTTTTGGAACAAGAAAAAGATCTTCAACTTATTTTTAATTTTATTCCAGCAAAAAGAGATAATTATATAAAAGAAAAACTTCAAAAAATACTTCACAATCTCCCAGTAAAAGAAAGATGAAGAGTAAAAATTTGGAACTGATTAAGTAAAAATGAATTAAGAGCACTTGTTGCTAATGTAGATTGAGTTATTGCACCGTCTCTTTCTGAAGGATTTTGATCTGTTCACACAGAAACATTAGCTTTATGAACTCCACTAATTACTACATATATTGCATCACTTCCAGAAGTTGTATGATGATCTGTAATATTTTTTGCTCCTGATAATAAAGAAGATTTATGTAAAGCTGTTCATAAATTAAAGATTTGAGATTACAAAAAGATGGAAGAAAAGCATTTCAGCTGGGATGAACAGTATGAAAAACTTTCAGAATGGTATAAAACATTATAATTATTTAGAAATCTTGATTTTCCGTTATAGTTTCCTATATTTTTTGTGTTTTAAATTGAGGTTTGTATTGTGTTTAAGACTAGAGAAAGATTACAATGAAAAGATGTAAGATTCCTTACAAAAAAAAGACAAGTTTTCTCTCAAGGTTTGTTAACTATTTTTTATGTTGAACAATATCCCAACCGTAAATTTCATCAATTTTCTTTCCATATACCTCTTTTAGTATCCAAAAGAGCTGTTGTTAGACATAAAGTAAAAAGAATTCTTATCAATTCTTTAGAAAAACAAATATCAACATTAAATTTTTGATGAAAGTATTATAAATGCTATATTACTCTTCATAAGATGAGACTTCAACAACTTCTTGAAATTCTCGCTAAAAAAAATAGTAATCAATTAATTAGTTATCTTGAAAATGAAAATACAAAAGCCTTTACCTCTTTTTGCCAGTTTTTATGAAAAAAACATTAACAGAAACTAAAGTGAAAGAAACAAAAAAATCTGAATGAATTTCTGCAAAAGAAACAGGTATAAAACACATACTTATTGCAGTAACAACAAAATCTGCTCTTAAATTTTGGCTTATAGGACTTGTTATCGTATTCCTTTGATATCTATTTTTTGAATCATTAGGAGTACTATACATGATTCTTACAGCTCTCATAATATCTGTTGCTATGGAATGAATTGTATGATTAATAGAAAAATGAGTTAAAATTAGATCTTTATCGATTTTTATATCTTACATTCTTCTAATTATTTTTGTTATTTCTTGAGTCATACTTATTGTACCATTTCTAATTTCTCAAATAACTTATCTTATTGAATGGATATCAGATATTATATGATCTCTCAAAATCTTCATCACTAGTAATACTTGGCCTGAAGCTGTTTCTCAAATTAGTTGGCTTCCTTCTTTTGCTCAAGAATATCTATTAGAACATCGATGAGAATTAAATATTGACTGAGCTGAAGTACAATCTGCATTACTTTCAAGTTTAAATACCCTTCTTGATACTTCTGTTAATTATCTTACACAGCTCTCTTCTTGAGTATTCTCTTTTATTGGAAGCTTCTTCTCTGTCTTAGGTGAACTTATTATTATATTTACCCTTGCAGTATTCTTTTCAATTGAAAAGAATTATTTGATAAATCTAATTACTCAATGTTTTTCAAAGGCTAGAAGATCTTTGGCTCATAAAAAAATCGAACGTATATATACTCAACTTTCAGCTTGGTTAAAGGCAAGACTCTTACTTTCTTGTATCCTTGCAACTATTTTCTGAATATGTTTGTGGATTCTTAATCTTTGCTGAATTGAAATACCAAGTGTCTTTACATTGTCAGTTATTACATGATTATTAGATATCATTCCATATATTTGACCGTGTATTGCTGCAATTCCTATTGTTTTACTTGCCTTCATCCATAATTGATTTTGGGCAATGATATTAGTTTGATGTATTTTCTTAGTAATTCAATGGATAGAAAATTATGTAATAGTTCCTGTTCTTATGGGAAAGCAACTTTGAGTAAATTCAATACTTATTCTAATTTGTGCATTATTAGGTGCTGTCATCTTAGGATTCTGGTGAGTAGTTCTATCTGTTCCTTTGGCTGTTATTCTAGGACTCTTTATTGATGATAAAAATAATGAATAATAATACTGAGAATTATATTAGAGAAAAACTTCTAGCTTTAAAAGACGAAAAGAATCAAGTTTTTGTTGCTAAATTAATACCGAATATCCCTTCTGAAACTATACTTTGAATCAAGACTCCAGTTTTGAGAAGTCTCGCAAATGAATTAACAAAAGATCAAAAGAATTTTGAATTTTTAAACATACTTCCTCATCACTATTTAGAAGAAAATAGTCTTCATTGATTTTTTATAGAAAAAATTAAAGACTTTGAAACAGCGCTTAAATCAACAGAAGAATTCCTTCCTTATATTGATAACTGGGCAACTTGTGATATTTTTTCTCCAAAAATATTTAAAAAACACCCAGATGAAGTGTATAAAAAGATAAAAATTCGGATAAAATCTAAGAAAACCTATACTATAAGATATGCTATATGACTTCTTCTCTCTAATTATCTCGATAAAGAATTTAAAGAAGAAATGCTGGACTTAGTAGCTTGAGTTCAAAGTGAAGAATATTACGTTCAGATGATGCAAGCACGATATTTTGCAACAGCCCTTGCAAAACAAGAAAGCCCTACATTAGCATTAATAAAGGGAAAGAGGCTCTCACCTTTTGTTCAAAATAAGAGTATTCAAAAAGCAAGAGAATCAAGGAGAATTTCAGAAGATTTAAAAGATGAATTAAAAACATATAAAATTTAATCACTTTTTCTTTTGACATACGAATTAAAATTCTTATTAACTTATTATTCTAATACTACACATAGAAGAAATAATGTCAGATTTAAAAACTTTTTTAAAGACCACTCCTCTCTACATCAAACTCTTATGAAATAATGGAATTAATACTGTTAGAGATTTTTTCAATTATTTCCCAAGAGCTTATGAAAATAGAGCAAGTATTAAACCTCTCAATCAACTAGTTTTTGATGAAAAATGAGTTACTTCTACTAAATGAAAAATTCTTTCTAAAAAAGTTTTTGCTAGGAATTGAAAAAGGATTTATGATATTGGTTTTGAAGATGAATTATGAAATTTATGAAGTATATCAATTTTTAATTCATGATATCTTGCTAGTAAACTACAAGAATGATGCTGGTATATTATTGTCTGAAAACCAACTTACAAGTACAATAAAATAATATTTTCTCATCCTGACGTTGTACCTAGTTGAGATAGCTGAGAGATTCAAGAATTCTATAATACTTGAAGGATTTTCCCAATTTATTCGGAAATGAATGGAATAAAACCAGGATGGTTTGCAAAAAAAACTTGGGAGCATCTCGATAATATCCCTGAATACTTTTCTGAATACCTACCAGAAGATTTTCTTAAAGAATTCAAATTACTTGATGTTCAAAGCACAATTCGCAATATTCACTATCCAGATAATGAACATCTAAAACAGGAAGCTATTCATAGAGTATTTTTTGATAGATTATTAAGAATTCAAATTTTTTCTCTCATTAATAAATTAAGTTATCAAGCAAATAATAAAATTATTTCTGAACAACAGCAATGGAATATCCTCAAGGATATGCTTCAACATATTCCATTTGAATTAACTCATGCACAAAAAAAAGTCGTAAAACAAATTATTGATGATTTTCATAGTTGAAAACCAATGATTAGACTTTTACAAGGAGATGTTGGTAGTTGAAAAACCATTGTAGCGACCCTTGCAGCTTTTTATTTAAAGAAAGTTTTATGAGGTCAAACCGTATTTCTAGCTCCTTTGGAAGTTCTAGCACAACAACATTATCAAAGTATAGCTAGATTACTTTTACCTCTATGAATGAGAGTAGAACTCTTAACTTGATCGCTTACAAAAGGACAAAAAGATAAAATAAAGTCTGATTTAAAACAGTGAAAAATTGATGTTATTATATGAACTCATGCCTTACTTCAAGAATGAATAGATTTTCACAATCTTCAATATGTAATTATTGATGAACAGCATAAATTTTGAGTAAAACAAAGAGCTTTTTTCAAAAAATTTTGATCTCCTCATATTTTGCAGATGAGTGCTACTCCAATTCCAAGATCTATGGCAATTGCATTCTTCTGAGAATTCGATGTAAGTATTATTGATGAATTACCAAAGTGAAGATTACCAATAAAGACAAAGATTATTTCTACTAGTGAAACAACGAAATTAAAACCTTGGATATTAGATAAAATTAATAAAGGACAAAGAATCTTTATTGTTACGCCATTAATTGAAGAAAGCGAAACTCTTGATGAAGTTCAATCTGTTACAGCTGAATATGAGAATATGTTAGCATTATATCCTGAATTAAAATGAAAAATCTGATTATTACACTGAAAAATGAAACCAAAAGAAAAAGAGGAAGTAATGCAAAACTTCAAAAAAGGTAAATATGTTATGCTTGTTTCTACTACAGTTATTGAAGTTTGAGTAGATGTTCCCGAAGCTACAGTTATGATTATTAGAAATTCCGAAAGATTTTGATTAGCTCAATTACATCAGTTAAGATGAAGAATTTGAAGATCAGACATTCAATCATACTGTTTCCTTGAAACACCAAAAAAAAGTTGAGATAGTTATGAAAGACTAAAGGCCATGGAACAAACCACTGATGGATTCAAATTAGCAGAACTTGACCTTCAAAATCGTTGATCTTGAGAAATTCTTGGTACTATGCAGTCATGAATGAGTGATATTCCAATTGATATTCTTTCTGATATGAAATTTCTTGAAACTGTACAACAATGAGCATTATGGTTATTAAAAAAATACCCTAATTTAGATGGACTTCCTTGACTACAAAAATTTCTTAATGAAAAAATTGGAGATATACTAGCATAATAATCTAAGATTTATTCTACAAAAAAGGGACAACTAGGAAATAACTAGCTGTCCCGTTTAAAATCGTAAGAAAATTACCTAATCATATTGCTACACTCTTAGGAAGAGCTTCCGGGTATAACTCCACAATCTCTGCGAACTTTACACGGTACTCTTCGGGCAATTCACCCGTTGCGATCAATTCGTTGAGAATTGGCGTGTCCACCGAGGGATCATAACCATCTTGCTTGATTCTCTCAAGAAGGATTCTGAGACAATACTCAACAAATGACGCATATCCTCCGTAGTCTGCATAGAGGATATCTAATTCCTTACGACTTTTCTCCACTTGTTGCTCTCCAGGAGAAATTTGGAGGTTGCACAATAGTTTCTTCCAAAACTGCTTGTGCTGATTCAACATTCTACACATAATTATTTAGTATTTGTTTATACCTCTAGTATATAGAGGCTTCGTTTGCTACTTATATAAATTTTTTTTATTATGTCAAACAAAAAAACAGTTTTTTTTATAATTTTGTTAATGAAAAAAGTTTCTATTTTTATTTTTAATCCGATTTTTTGACTTTTTTAAATTTTTGCTTATACTTCAATGGATGAGAAATTTTTTATCTCTTAGAAAAACAAAAATGCCTACTGATGAACAAAATCAAACACCAATTCAAGTTAATCCTCAAGCAGGGATAGCTTGATGAGAAGCTGCACCACAAACAGAGCAAGTATTTGCTCAACCTCAAGTTGCAGCACAACCTGAAGCAGTTCCACAAGCTGCTCCTATTCAAGAGCCAGTCCCTCAAACTGTGCCTATGCAAGAAGTAGTTCCACAAGCTGCTCCTATTCCTGCACCAATACCAGTTCCTCCACAACCTACTGCAGCTCCTGCTGCACAACCTGCTCAAGAAAACCAAGGAGGATTCTTTTGAGGACTTAAAAATGCCTTTAGTTTTTGAAAGAAAACAGAAGATACTGCTGCTTGACAAGCTGCTGCACAACCTGCTGCTATGCAACAAGCAAGTTCTACTGTTTCAGATACTGTAGAAAAAGGAGGAAACTTCTTCTCAAAATTAGTAAATTCAACTCAAAATCTTTTAAACAAGACTGAGAACTTTGCTACAACTACAGCTCAAAAGACATTGAATGTAACTCAAACTATTAAAGATATGCCAGGAAAAGTTGTAGAAAAAACTACAGGTTTCGTAGACAAAGGAATTAATATTGCTAATCAAGTTAAAGATACAGCTCAATCAACTGTACAAACAGGTGTAAATTCTGTAACTAATGTTACTAATTCAGTAACCCAAGGTGCTCAAGGAGTTACATCTAATCCACTTGGAGCAATTAGTAATATTGGTTCTAATATTGTTAATAGTACTGTTCAAATGGGACAAGACCTATGACAACAAGCAACACAACTTTGAGCAAATGCAGTTAACGATGTAAAAGATACTGCTACTGGAGTTGTTGGTGATGTTAAAGATATGGGTACTAATATGGTTGGTAATGTACAATCTGTTGGTACTGATGTAGTCAGTGGAGCCGTAGCTGCCGGAACAGATATGGTTAACGATGTTAAAGCAACATGAACAGGTATGGTTTCTGATGTTAAAGATATGGGTACTGGAGTTATTGGTGGTGTAACAGCTACAGGAACTAATCTTGTAAGCGACGTTAAAGATTGAGGATCAAATATAATTAGTGGAGCAACTCAAATGTGAGAAAATGTAGTTAGTTGAGCTGTTTCTACAGGTCAATGACTTGTTAATGGTGCTAAAACTGCATGAGAAAATGCTGTTGCAGATTTCAAAAATGCAGGACAACAAGTTGCTATTGATGATCAAAATAATATTAGCGCTGTTCCAACAAATACTTTCGGAGAAATTAAACAAGCATGAGCTAACATTATTGATAAAACAAAAGAGTTCGGAGAAAATATCGTTGATAAAACAAAAGATATTGTTAAGAACCCAGTTGAATATATTGATAATGTTGCAGGAAGTGGTGTTCAACAACCTCAACAACCTGTTCCTGAAACAGAAAATACTACAAATCTAGATAATTTGCAAAATGCTGCATAAATCTAGTTTTCTAAGAGTTCAAACCACCTTGCTTCTTTACGCTGAATCTCCTTTGTAATTTCACCAAGATGTTCAGAAAGTAAGGTAATATCATCATAGGCTAAATCCTTATTATTGAAAAGCTGAGTTATCTC
>JAEEGL012391970.1_pt1 | contig 11418 bp, 11 predicted proteins | sample 9134231 | NCBI WGS metagenome assembly JAEEGL01 (sample SAMN16246548, study PRJNA631951) | gut metagenome | biome: gut microbiome; feature: rumen; material: fiber-attached | host: Bos | place: Iran: Karaj | collected 2018-10
ATCCCCAATCCCCAATCCCCAATCCCCAAAAAATGGGTAATTAATAAAATAAAAATAGCAAGTAAATAAAAAATAAAGAAGTATAACCATATTATTATATTATTAAAAAATAATAGTATGTAATAAAATATTATAAATAAATAATGTAATATAATATTATAAATAAATGATGGTGGGTAATATTAATAAATAATTGATTGTAATTGATTCTTTTTTATTTTCTATTATTGAGAATATTTTATTGTTAGGGAGAGTTGTAAAACAATTAATAAAGGAAGTATTATTTATATAAATTACACTGTTTATTATAATATAAAATAAATATTGTATGATTCATAATAATTATATTGCATTATTTAAATATGTGTTAAAATAATATAAAATGGATTAATTTAGTTTGTAAAATAAATAAATAAGGGAGTAAATAAATAATTAAAAATATAAAGAAGTTATTCATCTTTAATTCATTTTTAATAATAATATTATAAATAAAATATTCATAAAATAAAATATTCATATTTATTTATGATTTAAAATATTATACCTTTATATGATTTTGTTTTAATAGATAGATAAAATAATCAAATAATATTTTAATTTCATTTCGAATGATAATACAAAATAATCCTAATTACTACATTCTACTCAATTAAAAAATATTTAAATATCAGTTAAATTTTAATTTTGAATTCATAATATAAAAGACAAAAATTATTTTGGATAATTGTATTATCAAAAAATTGCAAAAAGAGTAGGAATATTTTCAGATGAAACTAGTAAGAATATTAAAAAATGATGAATGAATTAAGATATTTAAAATCTAAAAAACTTTTAGTATAATAGATGGTTAATTAGAAAAAAATTCAAAAATATTATGATTTACTTAATTTAATGAATAAAAAATGAATAATTATATTATAATATATATGTCATTCAATAATTATTTTCGAAATATCATGAAAATATGAATTTAATTTTGAAAACGAATTTTTAAAAATAATTATTTTTATTTATAAATTATGAATTAAAGATTATAAGTATTATTGGACATTATTTTTTAATTAAGATTGAAAATTAAATTTGCTTTATCATAATCTTTGTTTTTGTTATTATTTAATTTCCTGTTTATAACAATTTTAATTAAAGGAAAATAATTTAAGATAGTCTTACAATAGTTTTGGCAATTTTCTTTAATAATATCATATTTGTTAGGAAGGATATTAATAAGATAAATAACATCTTTAATATAAATATCTATCTTAGGAATCCAAACATCTCTTATTTCATTATTTTTTGTATTTCTATTCATAGAACAAAAAGAAGAAATTTTATTTATAGCATCATCATAAGAAAAGGCGAGTTGAAAAGTTATAGGATAAGTTTGAGTAACGTAAATTCTATTTTTATTAGTTATTATTATTAATCCTTCATGAAAAGGAGAATTTCCCGTAACATACACAACATTTGATATAGTTTGTAAATGTATATTATCAAAAAAAGGAATTCTTATTCTTTCTATTGAACTTATTGTATCTTTTAATTGATTTTCTGTTAAACAATCTATATTTAATGCTTCCCCTTGACGAGATAATGTTCTTAGAAAAGAATTTTTTGTGATTGATGAGGAAGATGAAAATGAACCCATTATCAATTTTTTGATTATTAAAAATTAAAGAAAATATAAAAGAAAAAATATATAATTAAATTTTTTTATTTCATTTTTTTGTATTAAATTTTGATTGATTGTTCTATAATGATTATCATTTTTCTTTAATTTCATTCTTTATTTTTTTTCTTTTGATTTAAAGAATTTAAATTTTTGAATATTTCTTCAAAAATAATTAATATAAATAATAATTTTTAAATTGAATGCCTTTTTAAAGAATTAGGTGGGATGAACAATTAAACAATTAAATCTCTTATTTCAGAGAAATAAATTTATCATCTCATTATAAAGGAATTTCTTTTTCTGAAAAACAAAAATTTGGAAACATTTTATTCCCTTCCTTATTTAATTCATGTAAATTTCAATATAAATTTAACTATTATATAGTTTCTAAATATTTGGAAAGGAGGTAAAATGTTTTCAAAAATATCAGACTTAATTCAATATTCAATAATTTTTTCCTTTTTACAAAATCATTTTGGATTTTATTTATTTTTTATTCAAAATATAATTTGATTTTAATTATTATATTCATCTCATAAAATCAACATTAATTTATTGACTCAGTTTTAAATATGACTTATTCTCCATTTTGTAAAGTTACAAATGTATTGTTCAATTTTTTTTATCGATTTTATCAAGATAATAAAGGAAAAAATAATTTTTATATTTTGATTTAATCGCTTCAATATCAAAATATTTAGATAAAATTTACAAAGGTTTTTCTGTTTATTCTTTTATTGATAAATATATTTTTTTATTTTAGGAACAGAGCCAATTTTTTTCAAATTTAATTAAATCAATCGTTTTATTATGATTTTTCTATGAAATTAGCCCTAATAAAATTTCAATTTTTGTTTTTACAAATTCTTTATAGAAAATAAAGTGATATATTTTATTTTTAATTTATTATTAACATTTCATAAAGGTATCGTTCAAGATTTAGGAAAATTAATAGAATTATTAAATAAAAACCATCAGTAAATGAAGAAATAAAAAACAATTAGTTAACTAATAATAAAGATAAAAATACAATAATAATATAGAACTTTTATAAATATGAAATAATAATTTGTAAAAATAGATTCCCTATAAAGAAGAAGAATTCATGTAGAAAATATAGATTAATTTTTTAATTCAGTGGAAACAAGGAAATTAATGAAATTTTAGTAAAAAATCATCAAAGTAAATAATAAATGTGTAATTTTGGGAAAATAACAATATTTCATTAATTATTTGCTAATTCTTTGGTTCAACAAAAGAAGAATTAAAAGGAAAAAGTTTAAATTTTTATACCTCACTTATTATTTAAAGTACATAACGATGTTATTTTGCTTATTCAAGTGATTTTCATAAAAAATACAAAATAAAAAGGATAATAAAAAAATTGATTTTGGAACATTTTGGAATCAATAAAGAAATTTTTTATTAATTATTATATGAATATCATTTTTGATTTTGATGAATAATTCAATATATTCTTTATTATAAAATTAAAAAAAAAAGATAATATTTATAGTTTAACAAATTAAAATTATCATATTGAAATTTGTCAGCAAATGCAATAAAAATTTTAGGATTAAAAAGAAAATCGGGTAATAAAAATATAGGTATTTTAATTAAATTAGACAATTACATTATGATTATATTTCTAAAATGATTGAAAACTATACAAAAATAAATTAAATTCTATTCAAATAAAAAAGAATATTATTCCATATTATTTCAATAGAAACATAAGAGTTAATTGTCAATTTAAATCTATTAAAATTTTTCAAAAAATCAATATATAAGACCCCGAATTTACAAAATTTGAAGGTCCCAAATTTTCATCATTTTCAGATAAATGTATAATTTAAGTTCAAATAATTAAATAGAAGTATTCAAAATATATTCAATCAAGAAAAAAAAGAAAGTAACTTAGCTCTAATAAATATACAAAATTCTTTTAGTGATTCTTTTCTTAAAGCATTTGGATTTTTAAACAAAATAAAATTCATCTTTTTCTGAAATTTCAAGTTCAAATCACAATAATAAAAAAAATAATTTCAAAAAAGAAATTACAATAAATTATAATTTTTTTAATTCAAATAAATTTAATCATTTGTATCAAATTACAAATAGTTTGAAAAGGAATACAAAAATATTTATATAAATGAAGAATTCTTATTAAAAGAAAATTTTTTATGAAATTATTTTAACAACTATATATTATTCATTATATTATTATAAAAAAGGTATTCCTATTGAAAAAAAAATGTATCCTAAAATTTTAAATAAAAAGAAAGGAAAAGAGAAAAAATTTTTATTTAAAAAATCAACAACCATTAAAAATGAATTGTTAAAAACAAATAAATGCAAATTACAAAAGAACTTTTATATCAAAAGATATGTTCGAAAAACAAATTCAATATGCTTTAAAAAAAGAGAGTCAAAAATCAATATCAAAGCCTAAATATATTATAAAATATATTATTTTTTGTATTCTTTTTTCTAGTATTAATGTATTTTTTCTTTTTATTTTGATATATTAGTGTAAGAATATTAATTATTTAATAATAATTATTTTTAATTAGGGAATGATAACATGTTTCATATTAACATCTTTTCTTTTTTGATTCTTTTTTTTTGCTATTTGAAAGCATTTTAGTTATTATTTTTCTCAATAATTGGATTAATAATATTGAAATACATTTAAAATTAATTAAAGAAGCAAATTTTATTTTTCATATAAAAGTTTTTCTGTTCTTTGAATAAGAGAATTAACACTTTTATCTTATACTAATTTAGGGCAATAAAAAATATAATCACATTATTATAAAACTATATTATTAATTTATGATGAAAAATTGGATAAAAGTAAGGAAATTATCTTAAGTAGACATTCTTATTTAGATTATAAAAAATTAAATATTATATTTAAAAACCAAGTTAATATGATTTTTTGGATAATAATTATTTTAATAATTAAAGGAATATATACTGCTTTCAAATTTTTTTTGAGAGTTGTATATATATTGTAACTCAATTATATCAAAATAATTTAATTCCTTTTAATAATGATGTTTTTTTTATTAGTTCTTTGCATTCAATTATTGAATACTCAGAAATAGAACATCTATGAAAATGAATTATTTTATAGATATAAAATAAAAGTCAATAATAATATTTATTATATTGTCTATATTATGGATTTTTGATATTATACTTTTTTTAGTGTTTAAATTTTTTACTATTCCCATTCAAAAAAGAGAAAGTTATATTGAAATTTTTTATCAATAATTCCAAAAATTAATTTATGAATCTTTGTTACAAAAATGACAAAAAATCAAAGTTCTTGATAATATTTCCTTGTTCAAATTTTTCAAAAGATGATTCATTTTTCAATGAAAATAATTTAAATGAATTGAAAAAATGTCGATGAAAATTTAAAAATATGAGAAGAATTCAATTTTTTTAGATATTATATTTGGAGCATTATTATTCTTTTTAGTTTATTGAGTTTAACTTTTTTTATTTTACAATTTATTCATTATAAAGAAAATACAAAATCAAATAAGTTAATTTTTATTCAAGAATTATCTATTATGCTAATATATAATATTTTAAGAGGATTTATTTTTGGTAAAGATAAATATTTAACACATCAATCACTCTTAAAAACTTTTTTACAATATCAATTATCTAATTTTTATTCCACTTTCGATTTACAAAAACAATTTGAAAAATGAAACTAAAGAAAATATGAAGAAATTTTTAAAGGCATTTATGTGGAAATTACTCAAAAAGATTTCTTCAGAATTCATGCAAGATAAAAATTGTATTATATTTGTAGGAAATTTTCTGAAAAATGGATTTAGACAAATAACCATTTTTTTATAGAAATCATAAGATTTGTTTTAAAATAAATAGTTTCAAAATAATTTCTGAAAAATAATTGTTTTAACTATAATCTAAGTTTTAGTAGGAACTATTGTGAATATGATTTATAAGAATTCATCATTAAATGAATTATATATAGCAAATCCAATAAATATTTTTAATTTAAAAGAAAGTAAAGTATTAAATTATTTAGTTATTATATGTGATTCTTCCTTATTTCTGAGTTTTATATTAGTATAAGAGATAATTATTTTTATAAGAAAAAAAAGATTATTTTTTTATATATTGGGATTAAGTGTTTTTACAATTTTAATTTTTTATGTTTTTTAGAAAAAATGAATCAAAGTTAATACCACAATTTATGACTCAAAAAAAATGTTATTCATTATTCTATTGATTCATTAATATATTTAAATTATAGGGAATTGAAGTTAATGACTAATATGAAAATAAAGTTCTATTTTCTGAAAATAAATTAGAAAAAAAATGATAAATAATTGGTGACACAAAATTAAATATATCTTTTTAAATAATCTAATTTATTGAGATTATTTTAAATCATTAAATTTGATAAAAAGAAAACATTTTCTGGTTTTTTCTTTTTATGAATTTGATTAACTTTATTTTTTCAATATTAATTATTTAAAAACAATCAATTATTTTATAATACAAATAATAAGAAGTTTCATTTAGTTGAATATAATTTAAAATTATTTTTTGGTGATTAAAATAATATTTAAAAATTTATATATTTTCTAAAATATTTTTTTAAATTCTTTTCTATTAAATTTTGATTAAAAATTATTTAATTTATCGTTTTGAATATTACCTTGAAATTTTTGATTCTCCAAATCATTTTTAAATATTGCGTCAATTTTATTTTGTAGTGTATTTTGTTCTTTTTGTATAGGTAAACCACCTCCAATAGGTTGAATTGGATTTTTATTTATATTCAACTCTGGAATACAAGTTTGAATATTATTATTTTCATCAAAAGGATTCATTTTTTTTAATTATTATTTTTTATCATAAAAATGTTAAAATTAAAAAATAAGTGATTATTCAAAATATTTAAGAAAAATATATTTCATTTTAAATATTGAATAAATATTATATATAATTGTAAAAAAGAGGCAAAAATAATATATATTATTTTTTCTCAAATTATAAATATTTACCATAAAAGAATAAATCGAGACGTCACCATCAAAATTATTATACTTTCTTCATTATTTGATTTTATATTTTTTTTGAATTGAACATCTTCATTAACATAATTAATATTTGGATGAAATTTTCATAAACTATTTTTTCTTTTTAATTCAATAAAATAATTGTTTAAGGTTCTAAAAGAACAGTTAATTGTTTAGTTCTTTTTTTCTCCTAATTTAATATTAGAACTTTTTTCAATTTATTTTTCTTTCAGAATTTTTTTTATTGTTATTTTATTAATAATAGCAAAGTTCTAAAGTATGATTATAAATATTACCACTAATATTTTTCTGTTTTTTACTCTCTGAATTTTTGAATTCACCTTTTCTCTTGTTAATTTTACTAAACATTGAAAATTGAGAAGAATGAATTAAATTTTATTCACTTAATTCTAAATGTTTAATAAGAATGATTTCATTTTTTCCAGAAAATATTTTTATACTATGAGTTGCCTTTATAAGGATGAAGAAATTTTAAATTTATAATTTTGTGTATTTAACATAAACTGACAAATTGGAGCTTTTTCAAAATTTTCAGTATTAGAAAATTGTTACTTCTTGAAACTCCTTTCTTAAAAAATAATACAAGTTTTTTGATATAAATATTTTTTTTATATGATTCATTTTTTTCTTGATTTATTTCTATTGTTTTTGAATAAATTGAAACTATATATTTTTCTTTTAGTATTTGATATTTCATAATAAAATGCAAATAAAATAGAAGAAAAAGGTACTCAAAATATATATAAAATAATATATAACAGTGAATTATCTATAATGAAATGGCTCATCTATTTGTCCATAATCATAGTAAAAAGTTTTATGAATTAATCAGTGAATTTATCCCGTACTATATTTAATAGAAATTTTTGAGAAGTATAAATAAAATTGATAATCTAAAAGAACAATATTAAAAGGAGTTTATATTCCTATTTAACTCAATTATTAATAATAAATTAAACAATTTATCAAAATAATAATGAAAATTTAGTATCTAAAATAGAACAACTTAATAATTTTTCTTTTTCAAAAAAACCATATTTGGAATTAAAATTGAAAATCAAACAATAATTCATTTAAAGTAGAACCTGAATTAAACAAAGCAATTTATAATAGAATTTATTCTCTATTTTTTATTAATTTTAGAAAAACAAAATAATTCATGGAATTGTGGTATTTCAAAAAGATCATTATTCTGGTAAGAATAAACCTCGTTGCTGTCAGCCTTGGTGAAAGGGGAAAGGTACTTGAACACACCCTTTGAATAACAATATAATTTAGAAGGAATAACGATATATTTATTATGTTTTAGGAAAAAAAACTATAATTGACAATTTGAAAATAATTTTATATACAATCAAAATTAAATAATATAATATACTGTCCTATTTAATTAAATAATAAATTATAATCTTATTAATTCAAAAATTAAATATAATTAAAAATATTTAATTAAATTTGAAGAAATAGAAAAAACTAAGAAAATCAATTACATAGAAATAAAATAAACACCTAAAATGTATTCACTAATGCTATTTAATGCTTTATATAAGAATTATTTAATATATTATTGAAAAATTCAGATATAAATAAAATATTATTGTTCCAATTGAGAGAATATAATAAATATTAGTTTACCAATAACCCAAAAATCTTTTCATTAAATAAAAAATAAAAAAGACTAAATTATATTGTAAATAGAATATTAATTCATATTGATAATTAAAGAGCTAAATTTCAATTTATTATTATAAATAATATAATTAGTTAATAAATCAATGATTTTATTTTATGTCTCAAAGAAAATATTATTTTTCAATTTACAAATTTTTATAAATTATTAGGTGAGTAACAGTCTAAATACTTATGAATTAATAATTTTTTTAATATTTTGATATTTAAAAAAAATGAAATTAAAAAAATTTAAGAAGATTATCACCCTCTAATTATTATTTATTAAAAATGTGGATTAATCGTAAATTAATTGGTATTTGAATGAATTAAATTCAATAAATAATTGAATTTGAATTTAATGTCAAAGTATCATTTAAACGAAGAAATTGAGTATTATACACAATTAATAAAAGACGAATGCAATAAAATTTCATCAACTTTTTCCCTATTATCAAGATTATATCAGGAAACAACTCATTATTTGAAAAATAAAAGAAACAAAGATTTATTTGAAGAAAATGAAAATAATTCAAAACAGAAAATAAATAAATTACATAAATTCATTAAAAAAAAGATTAAGAAAGTAAATTCTTTTGAAATTCAAAATAAAAGAGAAATTGTAGGTAAAATTCAAGAAGTAAATGCATATGATAATAAAAATAAAATTACAATTAAAGGTTATTTGGTTATCATTTTTTATAAATGTTATCAATTTGATATAGGACCTTTTTCAGATTATAATATATCATTATTAATAAAAGATACTTTATATTCACAATTAAATCAATCTAAACAATTCTCAAGTTTAAAAGAAAATAAAGTTAATTGTTTAATTTCATGTTTAAATAGTGTGAAGAAAACAATATATGAAAAATATCCTCCTTTAAAAATCTTAGACCAAAATTATTTAAAAAATAATTTAGATAAAATCAAAGTTAAAACAAAATATAATAATTTAAAAATTCAAAACCAAAAATCATTTAATTATTTAAAAAATAGGAAATAAAAATGTAATACTTTTATTTATCTTAAAAAAATTATAATTATAATATATAGAATTTTTAATTTTTAAAATATTTTTTTAAATTCAATAAAATTTTATTATAAATATACTTCATTTAAATTTGTATTTTTATTAAAAATGTTTGAATTAGTTGTTACACGGTGATATCTATCTTTATAAGTACTATAAACAGGTCTATTTTTTAATTTTAAACTTTGACGAAAACTATGATTTTTAACTTTGAATTGAGTTACTGATCTTCTTACAGTACTATTATGTAAAATTAAAACATCTTTTAAATTAATTGAGTTAAATTTTTTTTTATTTCTCTGAGGCTCTTTATTTTGAATTTTTTTAAATAAATAAGGTAATCTTTTTTTAGTTTGATTTAATTTATCATATATTAAAGGAGATATTTCATATATTCTTTCCATTTTTTTTTCTTCATTTTGTGATTTTTTAATTAATTTTGTCGAAATTTGTTGAATGTTATCATTATGATTTTTATTAAAAGGAATAAAAGATGTAGGTTTTGAATTCATAAGTTCCATTTCATAATTTAAATTTTGAATTAATTGTTTATTAATGTCTACTATATTTTTTTCTTCGTTGTGAAAATAATTATTAAGAGTAAAACTTTCTTTTTTTCTTTTTTTTTTTAAATTAAAATTTGGTAATGGAGCTTTATGTGAAATAATTTCTAACAAAGGATTATAAATTTCTTCAACTGAACCTCTATCATCTTGCATTAAAAATAAATCTATTCTACTAGTTGTTTCTTGGAAACAATGACTATGAGAATGTTTTTCTTTTTTATTATTTCTTGTTTTTTCTATATCTATTTCTATATTTTTATTTTCTTCAAAATTATATTTGATTTCATTTGTATTTGATTTTGAAAATGTAAATTCTGGAATTTTTGTACTAGTTTCTTTTTCATTATGTATATTTTCATATGTATGAATTTTAGCAGAATGAATTGCTCTTACAAATGGATTTTTTTTTTTTGTAGAATGAAAATTATATATTGACATTTAAAGTTTTTATTAATATTTTAAATCATAAAAATTTATAAATGAAAAATTATTTTTGAATTATTTTTATACAGTTTTTATAAGTAATATTTATTGTATTATTGTGCCTAAAATAAATCTTAATAATTTTTAAATTTCACAAATTTTATTACTCAATTAAATCAAAATAATTTAATTCCTTTTAATAATGATGTTTTTTTTTAATAGTTATTTGCATTCAATTAGTGAATACTCAGAAATAGAATATAACATCTATGAAAATGAATTATTTTTTAGATATAAAATAAAAGAAAATACAAAATTAAATAAGTTAATTTTTATTCAAGAATTTAATATATAATATTTTAAGAGGATTTATTTTTGATAAAGATAAATATTTAACACATAATAATCCTTAAAAAATTCATTACAATATTAATCATCAAATTTTTATTCCATTTTAGGTTTACAAAAAAAATTTGAAAAATGAATTAAAAAATGAAGAATTAAAGAAAATATGAAGAAATTTTTAAAGGCATTTATATGGAAATTACTCAAAAAGATTTCTTCAGAATTCATGCAAGAAAAAAATTGTAGTATATTTGTAGGAAATTTTCTGAATAATGGATTTAGATCCATAACCAATTTTTTAATTAATTTAAATCATTAAATTTGATAAAAAGAAAACATTTTCTGGTTTTTTCTTTTTATGAATTTGATTAACTTTATTTTTTCAATATTATATAAATCATTTAAAAATAATCAATTATTTTATAATACAATTAATAAGAAGTTTCATTTAGTTGAATATAATTTAAAATTATTTTTTGGTGATAAAAAATAATATTTAAAAATTAATATATTTTCTAAAATATTTTTTGAAATTCTTTTCTATTAAATTTTGTTTAAAAATTATTTAATTTATCGTTTTGAATGGGGATTGGGGATTGGGGATTGGGGATTGGGGAT
>JAEEGL012534101.1_pt1 | contig 11418 bp, 8 predicted proteins | sample 9134231 | NCBI WGS metagenome assembly JAEEGL01 (sample SAMN16246548, study PRJNA631951) | gut metagenome | biome: gut microbiome; feature: rumen; material: fiber-attached | host: Bos | place: Iran: Karaj | collected 2018-10
CAAAATAGAACATTCATAAAGGACAAAGAACCAATGGACACAGTACTTAGCGGCATACGCCCTACCGGACATTTGCACTTGGGAAATTATTTCGGTGCAGTGAGAAGTTTTGTGAAAATGCAGAACGAATACAATTGCTATTTCTTCATCGCAGACTGGCACTCACTGACCACCCACCCCACTCCTGAAAATATCCAGAACTCCACCCGGACCATCCTGGCCGAATATTTAGCCTGTGGTCTGGACCCTGAGAAAGCGACAATATACATTCAAAGCGACGTGGCAGAGACAATAGAGCTCTACTTATATCTTAACATGAACACTTACATCGGAGAGTTGGGGCGCGTCACCACTTTCAAGGAGAAGGCACGCCAACAACCCGACAACGTGAATGCCGGACTGTTTACCTATCCCACTCTTATGGCTGCCGACATTCTGCAGCACAGGGCAAAATGGGTTCCTGTAGGAAAAGACCAGGAGCAGAACATGGAGATGGCACGCAAATGCGCCCGCCGTTTCAACAACATCTACAAGACAGACTTGTTCCCTGAGCCCCAAAACTATTATTTTGGTGCAGAGGCCCTAAAAGTACCAGGCCTGGACGGAACCGGCAAGATGGGCAAGAGCGACGGCAACTGCATCTTCCTATGTGATGACGAGAAAGTGGTGCGCAAGAAGGTGATGCGCGCTGTGACAGACAATGGTCCTCAGACCCCAAACAGCGAGAAGCCAGAGGTGATAGCCAATCTTTTCAAGATGATGAGCATCGTTTCAAGCGCTGACACCCTGCAGTATTTCGATGATAAATGGAACGACTGCACGCTCCGCTACGGAGACATGAAAAAGCAGTTGGCTGAGGACATGGTAGCGGTGCTGAACCCTATCCGCGAGCGTATCCAGGAATTCTCTTCCGACCCTTCCCGCTTAGACAAAATCGCTGCCGAAGGAGCCATGAAAGCCCGCGAAAGCGCGTCTGCCACGCTGAAGGAAGTTCGCCGCACTATTGGATTCAGAGTATATTAACACTTAAAACAACCATATTACTAACCCTAAATTATTTAGACTATGGCTTACAAGATTATTGACATTGAAGGCGTTGGCGAAGTATACGCCGAAAAACTCATTGCCGCAGGAATTGAAAAGGTGGAAGACCTGCTCTCAAAATGCGGAAAACCCGCTGGTCGGAAAGCGCTGGCTGAGGAAACTGGTATCAGTCCGAAATTAATCTTGAAATGGACAAACCATGCCGACTTATTCCGTATCAACGGTGTAGGTCCTCAGTTTGCAGAGTTATTGGAAGCAGCTGGCGTAGACACGGTTAAAGAGCTGAAACACCGCGTAGCAGCCAATCTGAAGGCAAAGTTGGACGAGACCAACGAGGCAAAGAACCTCTGCAACCGCGTTCCAGCAGAGAGTGAGATTCAAAAGATGATTGACCAGGCTAAGGAGATGGAACCGGCAGTGGAATACTAAAAGTTGGTATTTTCCATCAGACATTTAAAAAGGCGTGCCGAGGCACGCCTTTTTTTTGTTCACTTATGAGCACACAAGAAATCACAAAGCAAGTCTGAACCCCGTGTGATAATACTTAGCCTCAGGTTTGGCACTATATCTGTAAGAACAGTGGCAATAGCGCTGACCATCTTCCCAATGGCTGCCTCGAATCACTTTATTGGCACCATATCCGGGTCCGCCAGGGTTTGTGAGATCCAAGATATTATAAGACGCATACCAGTCGTCACACCATTCAGCCACATTGCCGCCCATGTCATAGATGCAAAGTTCGTTCGGCTGCATGATAGCTACAGGGTTTGTTGACTGGCAGATATGTGCGTTCCAAGCCACATCGTTGCAACTGTTGCTTCCCGGGAAAGAGTACTGCTTGCTGATGTTGCCTCCGCGTGCAGCATACTCCCACTCCGCCTCAGTTGGAAGACGGAACTTGCGTCCTGTAACAGCATTTAGTTTCTCGATGAAAGTTTGGCAGTCGTTCCATGACACATTCTCAACCGGCAGGTTGTCTCCTCTATGTGATGACGGATTTGTGCCCATAATCACCTTCCAAAGCGCCTGTGTCACCTCCGTCTGTGCTATACGGAAACTGGACAGCGCCACGTTATGGCAGGGTTGCTCGTCCACATCTCCATATTTAGTCTGTTCAAGCGTAGCTCCCATAAGGAAAACTCCTCCCTGCACACCAATCATATTGAAATCGACACCCTTGACAGTGAATTTTTCCGTCTCAAGGAATTTGGTGCTGAAATCCGTGAAATGCCTACGTTGCAACTGAGGATTTGCAATCGCCTCATCTATGTCCTTCTGAGTGACAGACGCCACGAGTCTCAATCCTGTATGATAGTTCGAACTGTTAGGACTCAGACTATACCGGAAAGCCACTCGTGCCGCGTTCGTTCCGTCAATCCAATGTCCACCTCTCACACATTTATTTGTTCCGTTCAACGGTCCAATAGGGTTAGTAAGGCATGTGTCCTCGTATTCACCATACCAGTCATAGCACCACTCAGCCACGTTGCCACACATATCATATAATCCAAGTTCATTCGGACGTTTCTGCATCACAGGCATGGTCTTTGAAGCATTGCTCACCCACCATCCAAGTCCATCGAGGAAATCGTCTCCTGCAAACATCCAATGGCCAGAAAGACAGCCTCCACGTGCCGCATATTCCCATTCCGCCTCAGTCGGCAACCGGAATTCCATGCCAGTAATGGCATTCAACTTACTGAGGAATAGCTGGCAGTCGTTCCATGATACCATTTCCACCGGAGCCTTCGGATCACGGAAGTTAGAGGGATTTGTCCCCATGACAGCTTGCCAAAGTTCCTGGGTAACCTCCGACTCACCTACATAGTAGGTACTGAGTGCAACATTATGGCAAGGATATTCATCAATTTCCGACCTGTAATATTGGTCGATTGTGGTTCCCATCAGGAATGTTCCTCCCTGAACCCCAATCATATTGAACTTGACTCCGTTTGCCATGACTTCTTTGTCGTTGACACGGCAAGTGATATAATCAGCAAAAGGAGACAATGAATCGGTCTTGACATCCTCCGGCATATAAGCCACAAGATTAACGATGGTATCAGAACTGATAGGTTTAGCCAATAATGCTATGGAATCCACGGTTTCCACCTTCTCATCCTTTACAACAACCTCCACTTTTGGTTTCTTCTTTCTTCTAAACCATTTTTTCCAGAATTGTGCATCCGTTTCCATCGGGAAGCACAAAATAATTAATAAGGTGATGCACAAACGCATCCCTTTCGAAAAATTACCGTTAAATCTCATTTTTTTTAAATGTAGAACTATTGAATGAATGTTATATTCTGAAAAACTTGTGCGAAATTACAACTATTTATTATAAAATGCTGAAAAGGCGGCAAGAATTTAACAAATTTTAATAAACCTAAAAGAAATTTTCGTCTATACTAAAAAAAAAAAGGAAAAAGAGGAAAGAATATAAAAAAAAGTATTAACTTTGCGGTCAAATAGCGAATCAGACGCATTCATTCAACAAAGTAACGATTATAAACCCCAAAAGTAGTATATCACAAAAAAAACGCTTATTTTTATTGCTAAAACCACGATTTAGCGATAAAAAGCATAATAAAATGCACTATTTTGCGAAAAAAAATCAAAAAATAGTTTGCATGAATGAAAAAATCACTATATTTGCAATAAATTAAGTAAATTTTCTATTTATTAACTAAAACTAGTTATGTTATGAAGAAATTAATTTTATCTCTAACACTTGTTTGTGCATGTGCTGCAGCTAATGCACAGCAAACGATTTACAACCCGAAATTTACCGATAACGTATACATCGGTATCAACGGTGGTGTAAACACAAACCTTGCCTTTGACGAGGCATTCCCACTCAACCCTACCTTCGGCATCCGTCTTGGTAAGGACTTCAACCCGATTTTCGGTGTGTTCGTAGAAGGAACAGCTTGGTTCGGTTCTCACACTGAGAAGGGCAGCCGTATCTTCCCAGAGCGTTTCGACATTTATCGCAATGCAAAAGGTGACATGGTAACAGACAAGCACAATGCATTCCGTGCAGCCAACGTTGGTGTTTATGGAACAATCAACCTGATGAACGCATTCTGTGGCTATCAGGGCGAGCCTCGTCCATTTGAGGTATCTACTGTTGCTGGTCTTGGTTGGGGAATGGTATTTGTACCATCTAACTCAAAGAACAACACATTCTTTGGTCCTCAGCAGAGAGGTTATGATGTAACCGCAGCAGAGTACAAGGATGAGGATCGTGACCACCTGAGCGCAAAGGCAGGTTTGGATTTCACATTCAACCTTGGTTCACAGAAGGAGCATCAGATTTACATTGAGCCAGCTGTTATTTGGAACCTGAACAAGAGTGGTTTCGATGGCATCGAGTTCAACAAGCACTATGCTTACCTTTCACTTTCTCTTGGTTACAACTACAAGTTTGGTTGCTCTTATGGTGGCCACAACTTCAAGGCAGGTCGCGACTGCGATGCTGAGCTCGCAAAGCTGCAGGCTCTTCTCGACGAGTGCAATTCCCGTCAGCCTCAGGTTATCACCAAGGAAGTTATCAAGGAAGTTCCAAAGGAAGTTATCAAGTATGTTGAGAAGCCAGGTATCGCAATGGAGAACCTGAAGGTTGTTCCTTTCGAGGTTAACAAGTGGTACATTTCTGACGCAGCTCAGAGCGACTTGAACACAATCCCTGCAGGCGCACACGTACAGATTATCGGTACTGCATCTCCAGAGGGTAACGCAGGTTGGAACCAGGAGCTCTCCAACAACCGTGCACAGGCAGTTGCTGACTACCTGAAGGAGCGTGGTGTTGTAGTTGACTCTTGCGAAGGCCGTGGTGTTGACGGTAAGACTTCTAACCGTCTTGCTATCGTATACGTAGTTAACCGTCCACAGTAATCCTTTGACTACTGAATCATAGAGGAGGTCCCAAGTGGACCTCCTTTTTTGTATCCCCATCATAATCAGTGGAAACAGAGGAATGAAGGGATTTACGTGCTATTTAAGTAAAAAAAGTAGTCGAAGAGTTGAAAAAATGCAGAAAAATGCGAAAAAGACTGAAAAAATCACTATCTTTGCATCAAGAAAACATTCATTCACACTTTTATTTATCAAAAAAAGTCTCTTTTTTATGAAAAAAGTAATTTTCACACTCGCATTGGTTTGCGCCGCAACTGCAGCCAATGCTCAGCAGTCGTTGTTGACCGGTGAGTTCACAGACAACGTATATGTCGGTGCAAACCTGGGTGTCAACACGAACTTGGCAGGCAATAAAGTATTTCCCCTGAATCCTACATTCGGTCTTCGCGTGGGCAAAGACATCACTCCTGTGTTCGGTGTGAACATTGAGGCAACCACATGGTTTGGTTCTCATGCTGAAAAGCACGACCATGTGATTGATGGTTTCAACCGTTTCGACACCTACCCGATGTTAGGCACTGCCCGTTTTGCCTATGAAACACCTATGGGTACAGAATATTACGAAACCGAAGCAATCGTAAAATCCCATGGTCACAACTTCATCCGCGCCTTGAACCTGGGCATCAACGGAACACTTAACTTGACGAACCTGCTCAATGGTTATCTCGGAGAGCCTCAGCAGATAGAGTTAATCACTCAGATGGGATTAGGCTGGGGTCATGTGTTCTCTCCATCCAGCAGTCGCCAAATGGTGAAAAAAGAGGACCGCGATGTATTGACTCTGAAGACAGGTCTTGACGTGGCATATAACTTCGGTGACGAGAAAGAGCATCAAATCTATATTGAGCCCGCTATTCTCTGGAACCTGAATAAAGACGGACACAGCGGTATCCAGATGGACAAGCATTATGCTTATCTGAGCTTGTCGGTTGGTTATAACTACAAGTTCGGTTGTTCCTATGGTGGCCACAACTTTAAATTCGGCCGCGACTGTGATATTGAGTTAGCACGTCTGAACGCCATGCTCGAGGATTGCCGCAAGAATCCTCAGGTAGTGGAAAAAGTGGTAGAACGAGTTGTTGAAGGCGGCACACGCACCATCTCAATCGACAACCTCAAGGTAGTACCATTTGAGCAGGGTAAATGGGATATCAGTGATGACGCAAAAGTGGACCTGAACTCCATCAAGCCAGGCTCCCACGTACAGATAATCGGTACTGCCTCTCCAGAGGGTAACGCAGAGTGGAACCAGAAACTTTCTATGAACCGTGCGAATGCCGTAGCAGCTTATCTTGAGAGCCGTGGTGTAATCATAGACGCCATCGAAGGCCGCGGTGTTGAGGGAAAGACCTCTAACCGTCTTGCTATCGTTTACGTACTATAAAAACAGGAAGTAAAAATTCCGCCGGATTATTGAATTTTTGATTCGCAATAATGGTTTGAAAATCCAAGAAGTTGACAAAAATAAAAATCCAATAAGCTCAAGTGAAGGGAGACCGCAAATGCGCGTCTCCTTTCTTGTTAATTTGTAAATAAATCGTAAATAGTTAGTTCAAAAGAGGTATTTATTTGGATAATAGCAATAATAATCGTATCTTTGCTGAACTATTGCGGTAAAAAGATGATGTCGCACCCCTATTCCAATCATCTCCCATCCATTCAAGCCCTAATTATAAATGATGAACAGCTACTGCCCGAAGATAATCCTGACGTTTGTTTTGCTTCTGTGCGTATACACAGTTGCCGTGGCGCAATACAATCCCAGATTTGAAAACCGCTACGAGACAGACACGAAGAAAAAGAAAAACAAAAAGGCAAAGCTTCCTGAGCCGATAGAGTTCACGGAGATATCCCCTACTAACTATGCCGCCAATCCCGACCGACCAGGCACCGACCTTCAGCAACCTCCCCTCTTCAACAACCGCAGGATAGTCATTGGCAGTGGTCCGGGTAAGACAGGCATCGACATAAGTCATTATCAAGGCTATATCAATTGGGCTGAGGTGGCAAGAGATCCTCAAGTGACCTTTGTCATCATGAAAGCAACGGAGTCGAGCGACTTTGTTGACGACCGTTACCATTTTAATATCCGTGAAGCACATCGTTATGGACTGAAAGTAGGCAGTTATCATTTCTACCGCGCACATGTGGATCCACAATTGCAGTTCAACAACATGATGCGCAATATCGACCCATTGCAACAGGATATTATCCCTGTGATTGACGTTGAATTGACCAACGGAGTTTCCTACGACTTATTTGTAAGCCGCCTACAGCGTTTGTGTGAACTGGTGACACACGCTTATGGCGTACGTCCTATTATCTATACCGGCCGCAACTTCTTCAACAAATATTTCCAAAGTTACTATTGGACACAATACAAGTTCTGGATAGCCGCTTACACAACCAACCGTCCAGAGCTGAACAACCAGCAGGACTATATCATGTGGCAGTTCACGGACAAGAGCCGCGTTCAAGGCATCAAAGGCGGCGTGGATATGAGCCGTTTCATGTTCGGCCACACGATTGAGGATATACTCTACAGAAAATAATTCATGCAATTGAAGCCATACAGCTAAGATTACATGTAAAATACGATGACGATGAAACTCATTAGCCTTATCATATCATTCACGCTTTTCCTATTGGCGGCAATGCCGACATGGGGTCAGACGGTGGAATGCAGTCAGGCAGACCGCAAAAAAATCGAGTCAATTCTTCTCAAGTCCGCCACAGAGGCAGGCAACGAGAATCGTATGATTTACTTCGGCAAGCAGTTTCTGGGTATCCCTTACGTAGCACACACGCTGGAGGAAGGTGACAGGGAGCATCTGATAGTAAATGTTCACGGATTAGACTGCACCACATTCGTAGAGACAGTATTCGCATTATATCTTTGCGACAAACATAACGAGCGGAGTTTCGATGCGTTCTGCCATTATCTTAGCCAAATCCGCTATCGAAACGGGCGTATGACAGACTATACATCACGCCTACATTACTTCACCTGGTGGGGAGAAGACAATGAGCAGTTAGGACTGGTCCGCCAGGTGGTCCGCGATGGTGCACCGTTCTCTGCCATTCAGACTGTGAGCATCAACTACATGAGCGCACACCCGGACTACTACAAGCAACTAAAGCTACACCCGGAATTCATACCAATTATCAGGCAGCAAGAGCAAATGTCAAACGGTAAGAAATACCGCTATATACCAAAGTCACAACTGAACGGTGGAATTTCCGCCCTTGGTGACGTCCACACAGGCGACATCATCAGTATCATCACCAATAAAGACGGGCTCGACACAAGCCATGTCGGCATCGTGTTTTGGCAAGACGGAAAACTCCACCTCATGCATGCCTCAAGCCTTTACAAAAAGGTAGTGATGGATCAGAAAACCTTCTATGACTATTCCCAAGGCCAGAAATCACATCTTGGCATCCGTGTCTACAGGCCCAATTAGCTAATAATACCTTAGTGGCTATAAAATCCATAGAAAATATAGCATGGAAAATATTTCTTGCCATTACGCAAAAATAATGCGCAGAAACAATTTAATTTTGCATAAATAAAAAATGAAGACGGACTAAGCGTGCCTTACTTCTTTTGTATGCCAATTGGTAGGCCTCGGCATATCATTGGCATATTCCAGTTTAGGCAAATTATTTCCGTCTTCCTTTTTGCGGCGGTTAGCTTCGCCATTGCCGTTGAAAACGGCCCAAACGGAAGCTTACTCCTTATGGTTAATGTTGGTTCGAATCCAGCCCGCCGCACAAATAAAAGGAGAAATGATGAACAGAAAAACGTTGACACAGGTTGCGCTCCGCTACCGCGCAATATACCTCGACATCAGCCATGAAGAGATTGACATGAGCTCAGTCGCCACTATACCTGTGGTGGCTTTCATTGCCCGTCTGAACGAAAACGGATTCAGTGTGAACGAGGAGCTGCTGCATGCATTAAACGGCGTGTCGGTTAACAGACTGGCAGAAATCGTGGAATGCATCGATGAAGTGATGGGGGTTAATTTAAACTGGTCTTCCCTTGTGAAAGGATGGAATGTGCCGACCGGTGAGAGCTGGATAGACCATGTCGTAACTCTCTTCGTCAATCTATTTGACAAAGATGTCAATTTTAAAGGAACGACCCTTCCCTGTGGTCATCTCATTCCTGAAGGGACCTTTCCCATTGAGCGCTATAACGGCTGTCCTTTCTGCGGAACCCCTTTCCACACAACTGATTTCGTTTATAAAGGTCAAGGCAGCAAACTGAAAGAACTACGTCTGTTCACAGACCAAGATCTTCAACAGGTGCTGACATCACTGCTCACTTCTTCCACTCCACTCGACGCCACGCAGAAAACGTCGCTCGAGCAATTACTTGAAACGTATCCACTACCAAGCGGCGTCGACATCAGCATGAAGGAGACAAGCATGATTGTCATCAAACACTTGATGAAAGCAGGTAAATCAGCCGAAGCCCAGCAATGGATGCAAACCCCAACCGACGTACTCCGCTATCTATGGTATGACAAGACAGGGTATGTCCAGATTATAGAGCCGAAGACCCTCGTTGCGCATGCACGCCGGCTGTACTACCACATGTGGGGACCGCTCAATGCCGGACAAGAGGCCATGACCGAAATGAAGAGACGTCTGAAGCTGAAATACGACCGTAAAACATGCCGATGCGTGGCCCAGTGGATGAACAACATCCCGATGTCAGTCTGCCAATGTGCCGAGAACATGAACTCAAAACGTGGGATGTGGGTGCGAATGATACGCGCACTACGTATGGGAGAGTATTCCCGGAAAAAGGGGTCTGAGAAATTAGCCGATTTGCTGAATGTGTTCTACAAAAAAGAATACACCACCTTTCTGGGGCGTGTGGAACAAGCACGTATAGAAAACGATGCAGACCAAACATTGACATTACTTAAGAGCCGGCCAGGACTGTTTGCGCGGTGTCTGTTTTCCACGATGTTGCGTTTTGGAAAAGATAAAGTGGTGTCTGCATTCAACGAAGTGGCCGACCAGATGCCAGCCCGCCTATTACTGTCGCTCAGCAATGCCGCAGAAAATTACTTCGACCCGAAAGGAGAGCGACTGGTCCGTCCTACAACTGGTGTACCCCATAGCATTGGTCCCAACAAACTGCTGGTACTCTATAGTCCTGACATCTTAAAAGAGATGAAGAATGCAGTAACTGAAATCTACCGCAGTTCAATGTCCAGACGTTTTGCAGCTCAGAAAACCACATCAAAAACTATCTATATCGACCCACAACTATACAGCATACCAGTCAGCGTGGGTGACCGTTCAAGCACAATCCAGGACACATCTTGTGCCTTGACAGGCACCCGTTTCCCTGTGGAAGGAGATGCCGTCCGCCTGTTTCTCCAATGGGGAAAAGGACTTCACGCCCAGCATCTCGACATGGACTTGAGCGCACGGATTTCACTACCAGAAGGAAAGATTGAGGAATGTGCGTACTACAATCTTACCTGCGTCGGAGCAAAACATTCCGGTGACATCCGTTCCATCCCCGAGATGGTTGGAACCGCTGAATACATCGAGTTATCATTACCGGAACTGGAAGCGGCACATGCCAGTTATGTAACTTTCACTTGCAACGCATACTCCACTGGTGCATTGTCGCCTAACCTTGTGGTAGGCTGGATGAACTCAGCCAACAAAATGGAACTGTCAGAGAAAACAGGAGTAGCCTATGACCCTTCATGCGTACAGCACATGGTCCGCATCAGTGAGGGAAACCTCTCCAAAGGTCTCGTATTCGGTGTGCTCGACGTAGCCAAACGAGAGATTATCTGGCTTGAGATGCCATTCACTGCCCAAACCCTGAGGGGTGCCAGCGAACAGTCCGTTGAGACAATGCTAAGGATTCTGTCAGAGAAAGTGAGCATCGGAGAACTGCTTACACTGAAAGCCACAGCCCAATCGCTGACGATTGTGGACAACATTGACTCAGCCGACGAGCGTTACACCTATGAATGGGCCCTGAACCCCGCAGACGTGACCAAGTTGCTTAGCCAATAACAAGCCTTCTATATCAAAGCTGCCGATTATCAAGTGGTTTTATGGTAACATCTTTCAATGTTATGATATATCCCCAGAAAGTTCTCTCCGTTCTATCATCATCTTCAAGAATATATTCCCTCCCGTTTTCGTGATTTATCTCTTTTTGAATAGTTTTTGCCCTGTGATACCATACCACTCTTTCTCCTTTGGGAAATTCACTTTGTTCTGAAATAATTTTCACAACAGTGCCACAGATAAGATGTGTTGCGAACCCGTGATGATCTTCCTCAAAGTCTATAATGATACTATGAGCAACGTGAAGTGGATGAGGCGGAGATTGTTAACTGTCCAGTAGAATTTGAAGAGAACGGCAATTATGTGATAGTTGGCGTAAGACATGCTGGTAAGTCGTACCTG
>JAEEGL012715990.1_pt1 | contig 11418 bp, 2 predicted proteins | sample 9134231 | NCBI WGS metagenome assembly JAEEGL01 (sample SAMN16246548, study PRJNA631951) | gut metagenome | biome: gut microbiome; feature: rumen; material: fiber-attached | host: Bos | place: Iran: Karaj | collected 2018-10
CAATCCCCAATCCCCAATCCCCAATCCCCAATCCCCAATCCCCCTTATTATATTATTTTTTCTTCATAAAAATAATAATTCTAAAACTAAAAATTAAATAATTTATTATTAATTATTCCGAAAAAAATAAAATAAAGAAAAATGAATCAAATAGACTTCATCGATTTTGATGAACCAACATTATCTTTCGGTGCTGCACTAAAGCAAAATGTAAATAAATAAATATATATATAACAATATATCTATAGAATAAATTAAAATTCAATAAGCATAAAAATATTTCAAAAAAACCAACTCCAAAAACAAATTTAGTTAGTAGTAACGCTCCAAAACAAAAGGATGTAATAAGAAAAGCAAGAAGTTCCAAAATACATTTCAAACCAGACCGATATAAAGAACTTGAACCTGAGCCGGAGCCAGAACCGGAGCCAGAACCAGAAAAAGAGATAGAAAAAATAGAAAAAAGAAAAGATACCGAAAAAGATAAAGATAAAGATAAAAGTATAGATAATTTTCAAGACGATTCTGAGTCAAATAATGGTTCAAATAAATTACAATCACATCCGTCTCAGACAGAACTAGATAAAAAAGGCTCGGAATTAAATTTAAGAGATGATTCATATACATCAGATACAAAAAAGGAAAATTCTTCACTTAATAATACAATAAGTGAAAAAATAAGTGCTGAATCAAATAGCCAATTTGCAAAACCTTTTAATAAAAATGGATTATTAAGTAAATGTCATTTAAAATTAGCTACGTATATAGAACAAAATAAAGACGTAACTTTAGCTGGGACAAAACGATTCACAGATAAATCAGGAGAATATTATTTAAAAAATGTCCAATTAAAAAAAAAGAATAGACAAGAAGGAGCATTAACTAAAAAATTATCTTTGCGTACTCCATTAAATTTAGAAAATTGCTTCAGTAAATTAAACGGAAATTTGAACAAAATCAAAAAAAAAGCAACAAAAATAGTTACGGTATTACCTGAAAATTCATTAACTCCTATACCAGTCAAAGAGCGAAATGCAGTAAGAGGCGTTGCTGGTATTTTTAATAAAAAACAATATCAAAATGCAGAAAGAACTGCTGTTTTTATTAGAAGAATGGAATATTCTTCAGGAGTACAAAAACATTTGAGACCTAGAAAAGTTGAAAATGATGATAATATTAATAAAATTATTATAATACAAGAATGGTGGAAAACTATGTATAAAATTTTGAGATTGCAAAAATGTATAAGAGGATTTTTATTTAGGAGAAAACTTATGAAAAATTTAGAACATCAAGAAAGATTATTGCAATTCATTACTGAATTTGATAATATATATGGATGTCATTTATATAAAACATTTTTAGATAATTTAAAAAAAATTTACAACCAAATAAAATCAAAAAGACAAGAATTACTTGAAGATTTCAGTGAAAAAATGGAAAAAATCGAAAACATGAATTATTTGAAAAAATTAAAAAATAAATTTTTACTATGGAAACAAATTGCCGAAGAAGAAAAACAGTTGGACAAAGGTAGAGAATTTTATGAAAAAAAAATGAAAGAAAAAATTATGAATCATTTGAAAAAATCGCATATGTTCACGAAAAATTTATTAAAATTGGTAAAAAATAATATAAATGATGATAAAAAATTATTGTTGGATAAATTATATAACCATAAAATAAAAACAGATAATAATTATACAAAAGCAATTAGTAAATTAAATAAACTATTCAATAATAATGATGACAAATTAAAAAAGGATAATTTTGATAAAATGAAAATGTTTGATTTTATTGATCATTTAAAAGATATAAAAGATGCATTAGATGATAAACATAAAAAAGATTTTTTGAAAAAGTTAAAAAAATTAAATGATTATTATAATATGAAAGACTATTTTAAAAAATGGAAAAATACAATTGATAAAAAAAATATATTTAAAAAATTGATACGTATTAGAAAAAAAGAATTGGATAGGAAAAAAAATTTTACTATTGATAGTAATGTAAATAATTTGAATGTTATAGATGATAAAAATCCAAATGAAGATAAATGCTCTATATCCCCTATAAAACCTAAAAGTAATGAAATAACGATTAGTAATGAAAATAGTATAAATTTCATAAAAAAAGAATCACCACAAAAAGTATTGTCAATAGGTAACGCAGGTTTAGATTTTTCCATTATTGCCCCTGAATTATATTATATTAATGAAGTAGAAACATCAAAAAAAATGCCAAAAATTGAAAATTTAAATGATTTTTTTGAAAAATCTCAAAAATTCCTTTCATTTCTTAATAATGAAAAAACAAAAAAATATTTCGACAATTGGAAAGATAAATTATATTCAAAGAAAATCCTTAATAAATTAATGACATATCAAATCAAGGATATTAAATTAAAACAAATCCAAAATAAATTATTAAAATTAATCAAAAATAAATTAAAACAAAAAAAATTCGATGGAATAGATAATGATGATGATTTATTAAATAAAGCATTTTATTTATGGAAAAAAATGGATACGTATTACAGCAAAACCCAAAATTTCAAAAAAATCAAAGTTAAATTAAAAAGGCCACAAAAAGATGAAACTGCACAAACAAATTTGGAGCCAATTGATTATGTTATCGACCCTCTTGTAAATAGTTTCGAAGTAATTGCAGATAAAACAAACAAAGATAGCACGAATTTAATGAATTCATTAAGTAACGAAAAAATAATGAAAGTAATAATAATAATTACACTGATAGTGGTAATAAAAAGTTTAAAAATAATAAATTAAAATATCAAAAAATACAAAGTGATTATTTATATAGTGTAGATGATTTCAATGAAAACGAAGATATAAAAAAATATTTAGATATGAAAATATGCCAAAATGAACCTTTTACTCTTTTAAAAACAGAAAATGATTCTTCTATTATTGATAACGAAAAAAAAACTGAAGGTAATGCTGATGTTAATAATAAAATTGTTAATTTAAAGAAAAGAAAGAAAGGTAAAAGAAGGCCATCAAAAAAATTAGTTATTCAAAAAGATAATGATTTTTCTATAATCAATAAAAAATATATAAATAATAAAGATAATAACAATAATAATGATGATAATGATAAAAATAAAATTAATAATAATCCAGATGAATTAAATATGAATACTCTAGATAACGATAATGACAACGATGATTTAAACAACGAAGAACCGCTAAAAGAAAAATACGATGATGTCAATGAAATCAAAGAAATAGATGAATTTTTCCCTAAAGAAGAAAATAAAGATAATGTTAATAATAATGAAAATGATAAAATTAATAAAAATGATGATAATAATGAAGATGATAAAAATAATGAAAAAGATAAAAATAATGAAGATGACAATAAAATAAAATATTTAATTCATAAAAATGATAATTTCATGTTAGGACCTAATTCTGATGATGTATTATATGATGATTTAAATAATAATGAGGAATTGGAAAAAATTAATTTAGATAATAAAAAACATAATGATAAAATAACTGATAGAAAAATTATTCCTTTTGATAATCTAGAAAAATCCCAACAAGAATTATTTTCAATAATATGCAATAAAGCTCAAGATCCTAATGAGATAAAAGACAATGATAAAGATAACGATAATGATAATGAGAGCAAAAATATTCCTAATGACAATGAAAATACCATCGATAACAAAATAGATAATGATAATTTAATAAATAATAACTTAGATTCAATAACAAAACCAAATAATGATGATAATAATCTAAAAGAAAATGAAAAAGAAAATGAAAAAGATGATAATAATGTTGAAAAAGATGAGGCTGAACCTGAGATAGACCAGAATAAATTAAATTTAGATGAAAAAAATACACAAAATGATGAAAATAATGATTCATTAGATGAAATAAATTATAAACTTTACCATGCAGATAAATTTAGTTTATGGCCTAAAGATTACATACCAGAAGAAGGAAGTAATATGGTAGATGAAGATGAATTAAGTAAAATAGTTGATTTACCATTATTAAATAATGATGGTGATGATAATAAAAAAAAAGGAATATTAAAAAAAAGAATACGAAAACCATTTGACAATATAAATATTCAAAAAGATCAATCATTTTCTATAATTGGAATGGACAATAAAAAAATTGCTCAAGATCATAAAACACTACATAAAGATGACAATGAAAATGAAACTGAAAAAGATAAATTAAATGAGAATAAACTAAATGATACTAGCAAACAAAATGATAATGATAACAATGATCAAAACGATAATATTTGTATAAAAAATGATGAATTAAATAATTTATATAATAATACAGATGATATAATTAATAATAAAAATATATCAGATAATTTAAATAGAGATGAACCAAAGGATAATACTGATAATAATATAATAAATGAAAAACAAATAATATCACCTGAAGAAAAAAAAGATGAGAATAATATTGAAAATGAAAAAAAAAATGAAAATGCAGAACTCCCTTTAGACAATACCAATAACAATGACAATAACAATGATAATAATAATATTGATGATAAAGACAAAGAAAAAGAAAAAGACAATAATGATAATGATAACGAGGACAATAAAAATAAGGATATTGATATGAATAATATTGATTCAGATACATTAAAAAACAATAATGAAGATAATAATGATAAGGATAAAAGCAAAGATGATATGAATAATGATATTGCACCAAAATTTGATGATGGTTTAAATAATAAAAATAATAATATAGATAATAATAATAATATGGATAATAATAATGATAATGCTTTTATTCAAAATAAAATATGTAATGATGAAATAATAAATGAGAATGAGGATAATAATAAAGATGAAAATAAAAATAAAGATGATGATAATTTAATTAATAATAAAAATATGTCAGATACACTTAATAAAGAAACTCCTAGTGAAAAAGAAAAAGATAATGTAAATGCTGGTAATGAAAACGACCCAGAAAAAAAAGTAATGTGTAAAAAAATTGATCCTAATGATATGGATAATAACTTTGAAAATGGAGAAAAAAAAGATGAAACTAATCCGGATGATAATACAGAAAATATTAAAATAGGAGGAGAATCTATTGATAATAATGATATTAAATCAAATGGAATAGATAACGAAAAGGAAAAAGAAAAGGAAAAAGACAATGAAGAAGTATATGAAGAAGGTAAGGAAAAGGAAAAAGATAATGAAGAAGGTAAGGACAAAGTTATAGATGAAAAAGATAATGAAAAGGATAAAGAAAAAAAAGATAATGCAGAAGATAATGATAAAGATATAGATAAAAGAGATAATGAAAAAGATAAAGATAAAGATAAGGATAAAGGTATAGATGAAAAAATAAAAGATGATAATATTGAAATGGAAAATAAAAATAAATCTGATTTATTGGAATTAAAAAAAGAAGATGAAGAAAATAAGAATGACAATAATACTCCAGATGTGAATAATTTAAAAAATGATCAAAATGATAATGATAAAAAAAATGATGATATCAATAATTTAGATACCCACAAAAATGATGATGATGATAATAATTTAAATGACAAAAATAACGATAATATTATTAATAATAAAATAATAGATGATAATTTAATAAAAGAAACAAAAGAAGAAGACAATGAAAATATTGACGATAAAAATAAAGAGTTAAATAATGATGATAATAAAGAAAAAACAATTGATAATAATAATGATAATAATAATTTAAAAGATAATGATATAAATGAAGATGATTTAATTAAAAATAAAATTAATTTAAAAAAATACAATAAAGAACAGGATAATAATGATAATGATAATGATAATGGAAATATAAATAATAATAAAATATTATCAGATGAAATTTATAATGATAAAAATGAAACTGAAAATTTAGAAGATAAAAAAACACCAGAAACAATAAATGAAGATAATAAAATAGATGAAAATGCAGATACTCTAGAAAAGCCAATTAATAATACTGATATGAACAATAATGAAAAAGAAAATTCAAATGTAAATAATGATGAAAAAGATTCACAAAAAGAAAAAAACGAAGAAGAAAATGAAAATGAAAATGATGACATAAAAAATAAAATTGATTTAAAACAATTAAAAAAAGACGATGAACCTGAAAATGATAATGATAATAATGAAAATAATGATAGCAAACAGAATAATAATTTAGATGATAATGAAAATGATAAAGATAAAAATCAAGATAATAAAAATATAAATGATAATATAGATAAAGACAATATAGAAAATAATGAAAAAAATGAAGATGAAAATTTAATTAATAATAAAAATATATCAGATAATATTACTAAAGAGAACGAAAATAATTTACAAAAAGGAGAAGGAAACGGAGATGAAACAAAATATGCAGAAAATAAAATTATCACTGATAATTTAGAGAATGGATTAGGTACTTCAGATGAAAAAAAAGATGGAACCACAACCAAAAACGAAGATAAAGAAAATTCTATAAATAATAATGAAAATAATGAAAATGAAAAACCAGAAGAGCAAAATAATATTCTAGATATTAATGATAAAAATAAAATTGATTTAACTGAATTACAAAAAGAAGAAACAAAAGAAGAACCAAAAGAGGAATCAAAAGAAGAGCCAAAAGAAGAAAAAAAAGAAGAAGAAAAAGAAGAAGAGAAAGAAAAAGAAGAGCCAAAAGAAGAAGAAAAAGAGAAAGAAACAGAGGAAGAAAAAGAAAAGGAAAAAGACGAAGAAAAAGAGAAAGAAAAAGAAAAAGAAACAGAAGAAATAAAAGAAGAAATAAAAGAAGAAGAAACAGAAAAAGATAATAAAAATATGAATGAAGATGATCTTAATAAAAATAATAAAGATGATAATTTAAACAATTCGAAAAATAATATAGAAACAATTAAAATTAATGATGATAACATAAATAATTCTTCTAAATTAAATGATAAAGAGGAAGAAGATAATTTAGATGATAATAAAGAAAATATAAATGATAATACGGATAATATAGACGGTAATAAAGATAATAATAGCGATAATAATAATGCACAGAATAAAGAGAATAATAATAATAACAATGATGAAGATATTATTTCAAATAAAATTATTAATGATAATATATCAAATGAAGAGGATAAAGATAATCAAAAAAAAGATGATAATATTAAAGAAGAAGATAATAAAGATAATATAGATGAAAAAATAAAAGAAGATCCTAAAAAGAATAAGGACGAAAATGAAAATGAAAATATTATTAATAATAATGATATTACTGATAATGATAATAATAATAAAAATGATGATGAAAATTTAAGTGATAATAATAATATTTTGGATACATTTAATAATAAAGATAAAACAAATTTAAATGAAAATGAAAAGGATAATTTAAACAATGATGTTGATAAAAAACCGAAATCATTTTACTTTTCTTTTAAAGATGTTAAGTTTGATAGCGCAGAATTATATAGTAATAAAGAAGATGAAATAGATAATGATGAAAATGATTCAAATTTAAGATCAACAGATAAAAAGAATAATGAGGAAAATAAAGAAGATAATAAAGAACGAGAAAAAGATGAAGATGACTTTTTAGATGATAATAACAACAAAAAAGATAATATTAGAGATTATAATCAAGATTTAAATGCCAAAAAAGATGATGATAATGAAAATATAAATAATAATAAAATATTATCAGATGACATTTATAATAAATTAAATAAAAATGAAAATTTAGAAGATAAAAAAACACCAGAAACAATAATTGAAAATGATAAAAAAGATGAAAATGCAGATAATATTAAAGATAATAATAATAATGATGAAAATATAAATAAAAATGATAGAATTATTAGTGATATATATTACAATAACATTCTAGATGATAAAAATAATAAAAAAGATAATATCGAAAAAACAAAAACAGATATTGAACACTATAATAATATCATAAATGATTTAATGAATAAAGATAAAAATATTAAACAAGAGGAAGAAGATCCAAATGAAAATAAAAAAGATAATGATATTAATCATGACATTTCGGGTTTATTTGATAATAATGAAAACAAAGATGTTTTAGATAATGAAAATAACGAAAATAATAAAAATAATAAAAATAATGATTTAAATATAAATCAAAATGAAAAATATGAAAAAACAAAAATAATTGACGAATTATTATATGGTAACAAAGCAATACAAGACATATTACATTTTTCTTCTTCTAGTAAAAAGTCTGATAATGCAAATGAAAACAATATAGAAGAAGACAAAAAAAATAAAAATAATGCTAAGAAATTGCCACCACAGTGTAATATTTTCTCAACAGAGAAAATAGATTTAATGTTTGGTCCTGAACAAACATCAAATAATAAAAGTGATAAAAAAGCAGAAAATCAAATTGTAAAAGAAAATGATTTAAATATTTATGATAATCCTGATGGAAAAAATAAAATAAATGAAAATTTTACTATAGAAAAACAAGATATAGAAAAATTCGACGTATTAATTGAACCGGAAAAATCTCCACAAAAAAAAGATGATAAATATTCTAATATTATAGTACGTACTGTCATTAAATCAATAAATCCAGATCCGAATAGTGAAAAAAAAGTTGAAAAAATTGATAATGAAAATCAGACATTAAATGATGAATTTACTATATCAAAACAAAATAAAAATCAATTTACTATATATTCTGATCCTACACAAAAACAATTACTATTTAATAATGATAGAACTCAATTTGATTCAACAAATTCTTTCAGTATTAAAATTGATAAAAAAAAAATTAATAAATATGATTTATATAAAGGTATAGAAAATATTACAAATGCTATTAAAAAAAATAATAGAGATTTAATACAATTAATAAAACAAAAAAATCTAAATGATAAAAAAGAAAAAATGAAAAATGTAATTCAAAAGAGGGATAATAATAGTTTATTAAAAAAATGTTTTGATAAGTGGAAAAATCCATATAATGTAAGAGAAAGAACTTTAAAAAGAGTTATAAATAATTTCTTCAAGAAAAAGTTAAGATTACAAAAAATGATAAAAGATTTACCAAAAAATCAAAATGAAAAAGATAATAAAGAATCAAAGAAAATAATATTAAAACATTATTTAGATAAATGGAAAGATAATGCAAATAAATTAAGTGATTTATATAAAAATAATAAAAAAAGAATATCAGTAAGAAAAAATCCTAAGAAATTAAGGAACAATAAAAGTGTACAGAAAATGAACAAATTTATGAAACAAAAAAAATTATTAAGTAAAAATTTCAAAAAATGGATAAATAATACATTGGACAGCGAAAATATTGTTACGCATAATCAAATTTTGCAAAAATTGAAAAATTATTTAACAAATAAAATAGATTCTGTAGAAATTACAAATGAAAAAGAAAATAAAAATAAAGAACTGATAAATAAATTAAAAAAAGCAATATTGCAATCATTATTACGTTTATATAAAGAACAAAAAAATAAAATAATTAAAAAAATTTTAGATAAATGGAAACAAAATTCAAAACCAACGATGAAATATGTAAAAAAAGTAGTTCCGGGTTCAAGTACCTATAAATCTCAAGATAGAAATTTATCAAATATATCAATTAATTATAGTAATATAGAATCCAATTCTTCAAACGTAAAACAATTTTATCCAAAAAAAATAAGTAAAACAAGTAAATATAGTAGTATAGGAAAAAAAAAGCCTAAAAATGATAATATTATATCAATTAATGAAAATATTAATAATAGTAGGAGCATTAATAATAGAAATAATAATAAGTTAAATACAGATGAATCCATAAAGAAAGAAATACGTACATATAATCCTAACTTAAATTATAATAAAAATATATCTTTTGGAGATTTAAGACAATTTCCTCTTGATCAATCTGATAATACATTACCTAATAAAATATTAGAAAAAATAAAGAAAAGGTCAGAACAATATTCAAACGAATATTTTTCTGACATTATGGATAATAATATGGAACCAAATCATCAAAAAAGAGTAGTATCAATGATTCAAAGAATACAAAATATATATCGTTCTCCAAATCAATCATCTTACAGTAATAAAAACAGTAATCTCAATAGTAATATAACAAATAGAAGTAGTAAAGATATATTTAATTATAAAAGTCAGAAATGTATATTTAGCAAAAAGAAAAAAAAAGTTAAATCAAAATCAAAAAAATATAAAAATGAAAAAACGTACAATCAATTAGAAGATAAAAAAGAGCAATTAAGCGATGAATCATCAGTTAATACCTCGACAATGAATGGAATCAATCTACAAGAAACAAAAGTTGAAAATTTAAAGCCCGTAATATATACAAGTCAATCATTTTTCATCGATAAGAAAACAATTAATACAAATAATGCTAATAATAGTGACAAAAACAATAATGTAAATGCAAATGAAATATCTACGATTTCATTTTATAAAACACTTAATAAAAAGTACCCGATGAAAATGAAGGGCGACTTCCGAAAATTAATAGAGAAAAATCCTGAAATATTAAGACAGAAAAATCCCAGAATACAAGTAACAAATGCCACATGTGAATTAGAGCAATTTGAAGAAAGGAATAAAAGTGGCTTTTATAAAAATGATAATAATCTATTGAAATTAAATATGAATCTAAATATAAAAAATAAATTGAAAAAAAAAGAATTATCTGAAGTTGTATACAATTGTGATAGAGACATATATGAATCCCAAGAACCGTACGAATCACAAAAACAAAGATGGATAAGTATGTCTATTCCTTTAAATAATGATAAAGCTAAATGGGAATTTTTAAACGGTGTCAAAGGAGAAAGACATAAAAACAATGCTAATAAATTTGAACTTATTCAAAAAAATAAATATAAATCTAATACATATAAAAATAGAAATAAAACTAAATTAGTCGAAAAAACAAGGAAGAAATCAAAAAAGAATCATTCGCTAAGTAAGATTATGGAAGATTCCGTAGAAGATAATAATGTAGAATATGATTTAAGAGAAATGAATTTTACACAGTTTTATAGATCTCCAATGACTATAGCTAGAAGAGATGGAAATGCTTCTTTCTCACCGGCTACGGTTAAATTGGTTAAAAAAAGTAAGAGTAAGAGTAAGAAAAAAAATGGAACTTATAATTCTAGAATTAGTTATGGAAATTATAATGAAAGAAATTCTAATTACAACAGTAATAATGATGAGTCTTCAAAGGAATAATAAATAATGATATATTAATATTTATATTTTTTTGAATTTCAATATAGTATTATATATTTCTAATATTTATTTTAATAATTTAAATATTTATTTATTTTATTATTTTTTTAGGATCTAATGATAAATTTATTTTTGTTTATTTATGGGGATTGGGGATTGGG
>JAEEGL012955972.1_pt1 | contig 11418 bp, 11 predicted proteins | sample 9134231 | NCBI WGS metagenome assembly JAEEGL01 (sample SAMN16246548, study PRJNA631951) | gut metagenome | biome: gut microbiome; feature: rumen; material: fiber-attached | host: Bos | place: Iran: Karaj | collected 2018-10
AAAGCCTACGGAGTTCCCGCCGCCATGTTGAAGGATAAGGAAACATTCACCCGTGAGGAGCTAATCCAGACGGGCGAGGCCATTCTAAAAATCCAGAATCTCAAAATCAAAAACTAAAAAGTCTTTGCCGTAGAAAACACCCTCGGCCTTTACTTTTTTGTCCTTGAAATTCGCAAGATGCTCGGCCATTGAATCCTCAACATGCAGGCTGTAGGATTTTCCGTTGTCGCCCTGGAATGTGAATTTTCTGTTGCCCTTGCCGCCTTTGACTTTCAGGATTCCTGTCATGGGCGTGAGTTCGGCGGTGACGGTTTTTGCTTTTTCACCAGAGACTATTCCATCGGGAATCTGCTCGAATCCTTCCGGTCTGTGTCCCGCTCCAATTCCTCCACCTTCACCAAATGCTGCGGGTGCGTTGCCCGATATGTGGAGAACTGATTTTTCTGGAATCGACGTGTCCTCCTCCTTGTCCTTGTTTCCACTTGCTGTAATCGGCATGGCTGCCATAACCATCGCGAATGTCATAACTGTAAATGCGGCTGTCTTTTTTAGTGCCATAATTTTCTCCTATAAAGCTACGTGAGAGTACGCTTATATTTTCAGGTCCCCATTGTCAAGCACTGTAAGTTCCGTGCCGTTCTGGTACTTGATTTTAATTGTCGGGTCCTTTACAAGCCCGTCAAAATGGATTAACGCCGGTGCATCTCCGTCGTAGTTTTCGCCAATCGCAAAGTGGCATGTGCGGAAGGCTTTTTCATCTTCCAGCATGTTGCCCGTGATGTTTGCGGCTGGGTTCAGACCGATTCCAAGCTCCCCAATATTGCGTGAGTTCCGTTTGTATGCGGCCCCGGCTTCTTTTGAGATTTTTCCGTTGGACACAAGAACGCCCGACTCTTTTTCCGCATTCTGGATGTCCTTCAAAAGTCTCTTGGCTTCGGCTCCACCTTTTATGTCTGTCACAAATCCACCATGGACATCCATTGTGATTGGGGTCTTTAGAATCTCATCGCCATCGCTGAACGACATGCTTCCGTCAAAAACAATTTTTCCCTCGGTTCCGGTTTTGTCCTCATCGCCAACCACCGGGGAAACAAATACTTCTCCGGAAGGAACGTTGCCACCTGTGCCTGGCTTGGAAAAGTCTCCGTCATCGACAAGCGGGCTGCGGTTTTGGACTGGAACAACAACATCGGTTCCGCCGGGGGAAGTGACATGGACTGACACTGCGTTTTCAAATTTTTTGCAGAGGGTTTCGCATCGCTGTCTGAGCAGGTCGTAATCAATGTTTACTGTGCGCTCAAACATGTCCTGCGTAAGACCCGGTGTCCATACCGCGCGGATAGATTTTTTCCCCGAAAGAAGATAGTCAAAGGCATTGTCGTATTTTTTTCCATCCGCATCCGTGTATGGATTTTCAATTCCATTTTCGTCCTTGCCAAGCTTGATTGCCGACAGAGAAAAAATTACATCCGGTTCGGAAAGAATTGCCGCGACAACAGTTTTGTCCGCAAAGTCCATGCTCGTCTTTTTTTGCTGGAAAATCAGGCTGACGTTTGCGCCAAGCTCCATTGCGGCCTGGTAGACATCCTGGGCGATTGGGTTCAGCTCCGGGTTGGAGATAATCAGAACCGTCTCACCCTTTTTGATTTTGCAGACACTTTGAACCATGGTCTGTGCCGGGGTCAAGTCTTTGTTGTGCTTCGCAATCAGTGAATCAATCAGGACTCCCATTTTTTTCTCCAAATCCTTAGTACCCAATTTCGATGGAGCTGTCCGCTGAGTTTTCAGAGAAAGCGTCCTGAATGAAGATGAAAACCTTGTCGTTCGAGTCGCTTGTTCCTGTAAAGTAGAGCGTCACTGAATCATTGGTCCCTGTGTTTCCAATCGGGTGGAAAATGAATCCGGTTGGCTGGAGGTCAAGGTTGACACCAATCTTCGTGAGTATTGGACCGTAGTAGTTCTTGCTGTTCGCGACATTCTTGTACTTTTCCGCCCAGAGATTGATTCCGGTGGTTATGTTTCCGGTCAATGTGCCAATGTTGTTGACATAAGACTGGTAGCTTGATGCATCGGTATTTGTTGCACGCAAAATTCTTGCCTGTGCCGCCGGGGTTACTGTAATATTTGTTGTTGTAGCATTTGGAACTCTGTTAAGTGTTGGCAGCGATTTTGCATTGGCGTATGTTTCCCTAAATCCAACCGCCTGCACATATTCCTTGAACAAGTCGTTCCAAGTCAAATTTGTGTGGTTGACTTCGTTGACCGCATTTACCACGCTGTCTATTCCTACCTTGTTGTTCGTACTCATTTCATGTACAAGTGGTGCGCCACCGTAGTTCCTTGCAAGCCATGCTCCAAATGCGTAGGCTGTTCCGTATGAGACCCATGAGTTCTGGTCCAGATACTGTGCGGCTCCAGAATAATAATAGTAGCCGTTGAAGTTGGGAATGCGTCCGTCCTGCACTTTTTCCGTAAGTCCAAGCTGGGTCTGGAGCAAATCTTCGCAGAGCATGGAAAGCATTTCGTTGTACCAGACGCAGTTGTTTGTGTCCAGATTGTTACGCATGTTTTTCTGGTTGAAGTTAATCATGTGCTGGTACTCGTGGAAGAGCGTGGAGATTACAGTGTCGCTGACAGTGTTTCCATTTCCATCGTATGAGTAGTTTCCGTTTGTGCCGCTCACATAGTTGCAGAAAGGAATGTCGATGTAGAAATATTTTCCCTCGTTTGTCGATTTGTATGCTCCGCTGGAACTATAGCTGCTGGCGTAGTAGTCCTTTGCCCAGAAGTAGCCGACGACACCGCACTGTGATTTTGCAGGCTGACCGTAGTCCTTTCCAATGTCCGTAAGAACAATGTTGATGTAGTCCTTTGTCGGGTAGCTTGACATGTTTTCTGTTCCGCTTCTTGTGATTAGCAAGTCTGATGTTGTACCAAAGATGGCTTCCTCAAGCGCATAGTTTTTGATGAACTTTGTGATTATGTCGTCAATCACTCCAATACTGACTTTGTTTCCGCTTGATGTTGCCGCAACGTTTGACGGATTTACCCAAACGAGTGCCTTGATTTTGGGATTATAGTTTATGTTGGTTGTCGTGCTGCTTATGCTGGTCGTGTCGCTTGTGTCATATCCAATGGCATAGAGTTTCATCGTTTCCTGCTCATATTTTGTGAGGTTGCTGTCCTGGTCCACGTAGATTGAACGGGTTTGTCCTATTTCTGGATATATTGCGCTGAATGTGTCTGTGCTTGCCCCTGAGCGTCCCCTTGGTTTTACAACAGTTATCTCCTCGTCCGCCGGTGGAACAAAGGATTTTATTGCGGGACCCTGGATTTCCGGAAGCTCGTCCGTGTCTGAACCAACGGACCTTGAAATGACGGATGCAGACAGTCCGGTGCTTGTATTTGGAATGTATCTTCTTACTGCTGTTGATGAGATTGCGGAGCTTGTTCCCATGTTCACGTTCGCGTATGTGATAGTCTTTCCCTGTACGCCGTTCAAAGTTACAACGCTTGTATTTGCGGGAAGTTCATAGAATGAGGAGCTTGCATTGGAACCATTGTATGTGGTTGTGGCCGATGCGTCTGCGCTTGGTGTTGCTGTTGCCGATTTTGAATCCACAATCTCACCGTTGCTGTCCGTCAGGTAGACTGTGAATTTGTATTGGGTTCCGTTTGTAAGTCTACCGCCTGTAAGCGAACTGTTGATAATTTTGTAGTTGTCATTTTGGGTTAGCGTTATGTCGCCCAAAGTCTGGTTTTCGTTCGATGCCAGTGCCCACGAAATGTGCAGCCCATAGCTTGATATGGAACCGTTGGACCAAGAGACAATAGCTCCCTCGTTGATTCCTGTCGCCGTTACCGAAGAAAGTTTTGTGTCATAAAGTTCCGGCATGAGAAGTATTGTCAAAATCTCAATACAGCTTGTCATGGTAAGGGATGCGAGCGCAATTGCAATTGCTCCAAATATTTTCAGTATTTTCTTTTTCATAAAACGAAATCTCCTTGAATGTTTTCGGTGATGGACTACAGTTTGCCTTTTATTTTATAGACAACTCTGTAAGGACTGTTTATACCTTCTGGATAATTTGTTCCCATGTCGTTGAGTTCTGCTTTAAGTTCTTTCGCTTTGCCGGTGTATTTGAAAACGTAGGTTTTGGAACCTGTATTTAATTCAATGGTCTGGTTGTCCTGGTTGATTTGGTATGAACCGCTTAATGTTTCTGTTCCAATTACCCATGTGAATGCTGTGCCATTGCTATTGAAAGTGATAGTAGAATTTGGAATTGAAGGAGAAATGCTAATGGGGTCCAGATCATTGTTTGGTTGACCTGGCTGACTCGGCCCTGAAAAATGCAATTCTGATAGTTCATATACATATCCTGCCACAGTTAACGTATCGACATAACTCTTGCACCCCACAAAAAACATCGAGACCAGCAGAACGGTTCCCAACGTCGCAAACTTAAACAATTTTTTCATCAAAAAACCTCCCGTCCCCTTTAATGGGAATTTCTCTCCATGATATAACAACTTTTGTGGATTTAAATTACAAATCCAAATCCCCCCTACCTATATTGTAAGTATTTATATAGAAAATTCAAGGAAAATTTATCCATAATGGCCAAGTTGCGATTTTTGTGGCGTTCTGTTATAATGGGGAATCATCTGTTTTTGAGGGGGATTCCCATGAAAAATCGTGGCAAACTTGTCTTTGCAATTGTTTTTTTGCTTTTTTCTTCTATTAATATGTCGTTCGCGCAGTCGAATGTAACTGTGCAGCCCTATTTTTTTGCAAGGCATAGAAATATTGAAAATGCGTCCACACAAAAAGCGACGCTCGAAAATATCGACAGGATGTTCTGGAAACTTTCGGGATTTGACTCAAAGGGTCGCCCCGCCACTGTCTACATGCTTGGAACAATCCACATTGGCGACGACAGACTTTTCCCCCTGCCGGAATCCGTTATGGACGCATTTTGGAGTGCGAAACGTGTTGCCGCAGAAATCTCCAGTGACGACATGGAGGACATTCAGTCCGAGCTGGTCTACAAGATGATGGAATCAATGCAGGCTGCGGACGGTCGGAATGTTCTGGACTATCTGACGGAAGAGGAAAAGGCGACTGCCATGGCATTGGGGGAGGAAGCTGTTACTACGCTTTCCATGTTTGAGCCGTGGGTTATGCTTCAGGCGCTCTCCACCGGTGCGTATTCAAAATCGGGGCTGGAAGGTGTGAGCGGAATCGACATGTATCTTATGCAGCAGCTTGCGGAGGAAGAAGAACCGTGGGAGGGACTTGATACTCTCGAAACCCAGATTGATGTTTTGAGTTTTGGTGATTATGACCAGCAGCTTTATCTTTTGAAAGGAACCCTTGACCAGATTGTGCATCCAGAAAACAATGACAGATACATTTCCACTCTCTACAACGCATATCTTTCTGGCGACATCGATGCGATTGCAAAAATCACCGAGGAAGAAATGACCCCAAAAGAAGGTGAGATGAAGGAATTTGAGGAAGCCTACTACAACGCCTTGATGTACGACCGAAACAAGGCCTGGTCCCAAAAAATTGCCGGGTGGATAAAGGAAGGTGGAACGACTTTCATCTTTGCAGGATGCGCCCATTTCGCCGGCAACAAATCCGTTTTCCACTACCTGCGTGAAAATGGTGTGATTGAGTAAAGTTTCAGTAAAACAGATACGAGGTACGGATATGCCAGAGGCGGTAAAAGAGATAAACAGTTTGTTGAAAACCCTTGAACGTGAGGACTACTCTATTATAATTGATTATATAAAGCTCGTTTCCCAAAACAGAAAAAAACAGCGGGCTTTGGAAACTATTGCCGCCATGAATGAATTCCATTCAGTATTAGGGAAAGATACTGGCTGGAAAAATGAAGAAGAGATGTTGAAGGATATGGCAGAATTCAGAAAATCAAGAATGGAAAAAGCGTGATGAAAATTATGTTGGATACAAATGTTTTGATTTCTGCCCTTGTGTTTGGAGGAAAAACAAAACTGCTCCTTGAAAATTTGATTCTTTCTGATAATGAAATCTTTGTTTCTGATTATGTTTGTTCTGAGTTCTGTGAGAAATTAAAACTGAAGTGGCCAGAACGGTCTGAGCGATTGATATCCTTGTTCCATAAAATGTATTTTAACTTTTGCCCGAGTGCAAATGAAATTTTGGGGAATGTTCGAGACAAAAAAGACATCCCGGTTTTGAGTGATGCAATTTTCAATGAAGTTGATATTTTGCTGACTGGTGATAAAGATTTTCTTGAGTCTGATATAGACCGACCTTTGATTTATTCTCCATCAATGATGTGTGAATTTTTGGGGATTTAGAAACTCCTGATGTTTAAAAAAGGCTGCCACAAAGTTCTTGCGACAGCCTCTTGTTTTTTTTAGAAATGTCCGCTTGAGTGTGAGTGACCGCCACCTCCGCCGCCACCACTTCTGGAGGATGTTTCTATTGTCCTTGTGAATGTTGTGGAATATTTGTAGATATCCTTCTGTTCATGCATCTCAACTCCGCTTTCCGCGATATAGGAGTCTGCTTCCGTGGCAAATGCGACGTTCCTCATTTTCTTTTTTTCGCTCGCAAGACGGATTAGGGCAAAAATCAATGCGACCAAGAGTGCTATACCGCCGCCCAATAGGAAATTGTTTCTGTTTGCTTCCCTTCCTCTTTCTGCCTGTATGGCGTTGTATTGGGTCAGTCCAGTTTCATAATTGACATTGCCCTGTCTGTCCTGGTCCAGATAATAATAGGCAGTCTCAAGATAGCTGATAAATCCATTGTACCAGTCGTTGTTTTTGAAGTCCGGTGTAAAAGCATTTATGAGCTGGTTCCTTCGGCTGTCGGAGAAGGCAACGTTTCCATATCCATGCGCATCCAAATCAAAACTTCTGTCGCCCATGGACATCAAAAATGAAAGCGAACTTCTTTCATTGCCCAGACCAAAATTCTTCTGTCCAAAAATTTTTTCATTTGCTGATTCGATGTTTGAGCCATATTTCTCGTAGTCGTCAATTATGGTTATGTACATTCCAACCCCATAATCAGCGGACAGGGACAATAGATATGACGCTATTTCTTCCTGCTCATCGCTCGACAGAAGCCCCACCTCATCAAAGAGGAAAGTCCTGTCGGAAATTGCTTCAAGATTTTCATAAAACGCATCGTCCAAATCGTCGTAGTCGTCATAATCATCGTAGTAGTCGTAGTCGCCATCATAATCGAAGCCCAGTTCATCAAGGTCGTAGAAATCATTCTGTGCAAAAACCGGACCCGCAATAAGACCAAAACTTAGGACCGCAAGTATTGTAAAAATAAGTTTTCTGTTTTTCATCATTCACTCCAATTCCTTTTCAGTCAACAAACCATTTGATAATCAACATGGCTATTGCCGCGACCGCAGCTCCAATTCCAATTCCAAGCAGGAAGTTAATCAGGAAGAAGATGAATGACCGACCCTTGCTTATCGGCAGATTTCCAACAACCTTTCCAGTCTGACCGTTGACGGCAAAAAGGAATTTCTGGTCGTTCCATTTTGTGTAGAGAAGGTAGACAGGAATCAGTGCGTAATGGACTTTTCCGTTTTTGATTGAAATATTTGTTCCCGTGACTTTGCATGTGTCGTAGCCTGTGACAGTTTCTTCCATTGAGTCAACAAATGTTTTTGAGCATCGGTTGTGGGCGCGCTTTGAACATTGGTCAACAGTGACATCATATTTGTCGGCAAGGTAGCCGGGGAGATATGCGGTGGAAAATTCTTTCAGCTCGTTGTAGTCGAAAGGCTCCAGGGAATCCATCATGTCGTCGGGCATTTTTTCTGATGCGTCAACCGGGATTTTGGTAAAATCAATTTTTCCTGAACGCACGCAGTCGAAGTACCTTGTGGTCGTGGTCTCCTTGTTTCCATGTCTCACGGTTGTGGATGATGATGTCCGGAAATTAACGGTTCCTTCCGATGTTCCGTCAAAAAGCCAGAAAGGAACGTAGACACCCTTTATCTCTTCCAGATGATTTTGGTCGGAGAAGGTTTTGGGCAAAAGGAACTTCTTTTTGTAAAAATTTTTCAGATTGTTGATTGCATCCTCTTTTTTGATTTTAAACGGAATGCAGTAGTCGGGACGCAGAGAACCTGCAAACTGTGTTTCAATGATTGTCGGATTTCCACAATACGGACAGCTTGTTGCGGCAGTTGTCGCCTCGCAGATAAGATTTGCGCCGCATGAAGGACAGTTGTATTCCCTCATGTTGCCGCTGTCTTCACCCCAGTTGGAATTCAGTTCATCCGTGTTCCAGTGTGTTTCGCCTGGGGCATACTGGTCTTCGGAAAGCTCCGGAGCTTCGTCGGAATTTCCCTCGCCCTCAGGATCAACATTAGTTTGCGCCGGCTTGTAGATTTCTTCAATCTGTTCAACCGTATAAGAACTGTCGCAATATTCGCAGACAATTTTTCCAGATGCCGGATTAAAATTCAGCCCACCACCACAGGCTGGACATTTGTAATTGTTAATAGACTTTGCTTCCATGCCCAAAATTGTAGCACTGAATCTATTGTTTTACAAGATTTCAAAATGCCTGTGGTGAAAAAACTTTTCTTTATGGATGCCCTTTAGTATGCAAAGCGTTTGCTGTCTTCGACAAGTGTTTCTATTGATGCGTACTCGTCGCTTGCAAGGTCCAGGGCTGTGTCGGTCGTTGTCTGGAGATATGTGTCCAGAACTTTTTCTTTCAGGACGGGCCAGCGGTAGGGCAGAATCAGCGGCAGTTCAAGCGACTGTTCTCCCGGAAGATTTCCAAGAAGCTCCCTGTAGTGCGCGGGGAATACATTTGCGTTTACCTGCTTCAGTGCGGAAAATCCACCGGCAATTCCGAATGTCACCGTGTCAAGATTCATTGTTTCCCGTCTGGCAATCAAATCGGTCTGCGTGGCTTCGTTGGAAATCCACTGGATGAAAGTCTCTGCCCCTTTTTTGTTGTGTGCGTTGTGGAAAATCCCCATGGTGACAAGACTGTCCTCGACCATTGCCTTGCCTTCATTGCTCACAAGCCATCTGAATGTAAGACCGAGTGCCTGCTCGTTTGACAGAGTGAAAAACTCATCGCTGGTCATAAACACAAATGCGGTTCTTCCCGATGCAACCTGCTTGAATTTTGGCATGTATAGATATTTAAACTGAAAGTCGGTTTCCGTTGCCGTGCTTGTGTTGAAATTGAATGTCCATTGTCTCATAAAATCAACAGTCGAATTCAGCGCGGCCTCGTTCAATGAAAATGCCAGACCCTTTTCCTGGTAGCTTGCGCCGAAAATCTTTGTTGCCTCATAGAGAAAATCCATGTCCCAGCTTGGTGCGTACCCAATCGCGGTATAGGTATCGTCCTTTTGCGCATTGAATTTTGCTCCGGCAATCATTACGGTTTCTGGTGTCAGCGTGTGGTCGTTTTCGACAAGGCTTTCGTTTTGCTCCGTGAAAACCATCATCGGAAGATTGAAGCTCAGTGGAATCAGATATTGCTTGTTGTTGAGGATTCCGTAGTCCAGCATCTGCGAGTAGAAATCATCCTTGGAAAGTTTTTCCTCATCAAAAAGATAGCCGACCGGTGAAAAGAATTTTCTTGTCTTGGAGCTTTTGAGCCACGAACCAATAATCAAGTCCGGCTGTATTTCATCTTTTTCCGGTGGAAGCGATGCGATTGGACTTTCCTTGTAGATTGCGACGGCCTTCATGTTTTTGTGCGTGAGATTGAAAAGCTCTGTGTATGAGGCCAACTCCTGTCTGTCCGTCCAGATTATTATGGTCGAAGCATTTTTTGTGCAGGAGACGAATTGGAAAGTGGAAACAAGGACGGCAGCAACAATTGCCCCCGCCCTTTTTATTTTTTTGAAGACTGTCAACTTAGTTTTTAGCCATTCTGTCGGCAGTCTGGTAGATGGTGCTGTATACAATGTCAATCTTATCCTCTTCAAGACTTGAAAAAGCCACGCGCAGTGTGTGACTGTCGATTGATATTGTACCAATTCCGCTTTCGTTCAGCAAGTTCTGTCTGAGAGATTCTGCATCCACTTTGTCCAGATGGAACGACATGAAGTAGCCTGAGTTGAATGGAAGCGCGCGGATGTTTTCGCTCTTGTGCGTGCTGACAAATTCCTTGACCAGCTTGTAGCGTTTTTCAAGCACCTTGCGGAATGTAGCTTTCTCTTCTTCCATCTTTGGATTTGCGAACGCCTTCATCAAAAGTGTCTGCGGTGGAGTTGAGGAGCATGACACGGACGAACGGATTGCGCCCATCAGTTTTTTGACAAGTGCATCGTACTGTGCTTCGCTCATTCCCTTGCAGCTGAATGTGATGAAACCGGAGCGGAATCCCCATGCGAAATCTTCCTTTGTTGGTCCATCGATTTTTGCGGCAAGAATGTTCGGACTCAAATCCGCGAGATATGCAAAAAGCGACTGACGTTCGATGTTGTCCTCGTAATCAAGACCAAAGTAGGCATCGTCGCACCATACCATGACCTTGGTGCCTTCGTCGGCAAGTTTTTTGACCATCGCGACAATCTGTTTTGCCTCTTCAACTGTCGGGCTGTAGCCAGATGGATTCTGCGGGAAATTCAGGAGCACACGGACCGAACCGGATTTTGCCTGCTCCCTGAGTGTCTTTTCAAGTCCCGAAAGATTTATTCCTTCACCGTCGAACATCGGGAACTGGACGAATTCAGCATTGCGTCTTGCGGATGCGATAAGAACATAGTTGTCCCATGATGGGTCGGCGGCAACAAGCGGCTTGGTCTCGTCCAAAAAAAGGTCCGCCAGATACGAGATTCCTGCGGTGAGTCCCGGAACCAGAACTGGCAGTGAAAATGTTTTGTCCTTCAGCAAAGGATTCTTTTTTATGATGTCCTGCTTCCACATCTCACGGAGTTCGGGGAAACCTGCTGTCGGGGCATAGGCGACCAGTTCCCTTGATGTCAGGTTGGGGGCGTTTTCCTGGATTGAAGGAAGGGTGACAGGTGTGCCGCCAATAACGGTCATTCCTATTGTTCCGTTTGCAGTCTTTCCAAGTTTTTTGGCTTCGCCGCTCTGGGCAATGATTCCTTTGGGGAAATAGAGTCTGTTTCCCAGGTCCGAAAGAAGGACTCCGGGCGTGGTGTCCTTGAGGATGTCGTTTAATTCTTTAGCTAAAGGGTTAATCATAATGGTTTAATTATGCAAAAATCAATTGCAATTGTCAATATTTATGCAAGTCGCAAGACGCTTCGCGTCTTGCTCTTTGAGTTTCCACTTGCTCGCGAAGGCTCGCATTTTTGCTTCGCAAAAAACGTGGAAACTCACGTACTGATGATTACTTGCTCGCGAAGGCTCGCATTTTTGCTTCGGAAAAAGCGTGGAAACTCACGT
>JAEEGL013888327.1_pt1 | contig 11418 bp, 10 predicted proteins | sample 9134231 | NCBI WGS metagenome assembly JAEEGL01 (sample SAMN16246548, study PRJNA631951) | gut metagenome | biome: gut microbiome; feature: rumen; material: fiber-attached | host: Bos | place: Iran: Karaj | collected 2018-10
AGCAGCGCCGAGCTGGAGAGGCTCGGAAACCACAGCCTTGTGATTATCAGCGAGCCTGTCCTTGTGGAGCTGCCCTCGGATATCCTGTACTGCACGGAGAACGCAAGGGTCACCGACAAAAGGAAGGCGGCGGTTTCGGAATCGGTGTCCGAATTAACCCCGGCAATGTTCATTTTAAAATAAACAGGAGAGAGAACGAAAATGGAGAAGACAATGGAAAAAATCGTCAATCTGGCAGGCACAAGGGGCTTTATTTTCCCCGGCTCCCAGATTTACGGCGGACTGGCCAACACCTGGGATTACGGTCCTCTCGGCGTTGAGCTCAAAAACAACGTCAAGCGCGCCTGGTGGCGCAAGTTCGTGCAGGAGAGCCCCCTGAACGTGGGCGTGGACTGCGCGATCCTGATGAATCCCCAGACCTGGGTGGCCAGCGGACATTTAAAGAGCTTCTCCGATCCGCTTATGGACTGCAGGGAGTGCGGAGCGCGCTTCCGCGCGGACCAGCTCATCGAGGGCTTCTGCGGAGAGAAGGGCATTACTCTTCCCAAGCCCGTGGACGCCATGAGTGCCGATGAGATGATGGCATTTATCAAGGACAACAACGTCCCCTGCCCGACCTGCGGCAAGCATAATTTCACGGATATCCGCCAGTTCAATCTGATGTTCAAGACCTTCCAGGGCGTGACGGAGGACTCCTCCAGCACGATTTATCTCCGTCCGGAGACCGCACAGGGCATCTTCGTCAATTTCAAGAACGTTCAGCGCACCTCAAGGAAGAAGATTCCCTTCGGCATCTGCCAGGTGGGCAAATCCTTCCGCAATGAGATTACCCCCGGCAACTTCACCTTCAGGACGAGGGAATTCGAGCAGATGGAGATGGAATTCTTCTGCAAGCCCGACACGGATCTCGAGTGGTTTGCCTATTGGAAGCAGTTCTGCATCGACTGGCTCCACACCCTCGGCTTAAAGGACGAGGAGCTGCGCTTCCGCGATCACGACCCGGCGGAGCTCGCATTCTATTCCAAGGCGACAAGCGATATCGAATTCCTGTTCCCCTTCGGCTGGGGCGAACTCTGGGGCATCGCCGACCGCACGGATTATGACCTCACCCAGCATCAGAACACCTCGGGCGAGGATCTCTCCTACTTTGACGACACGGACAGCTCAAGGTATGTCCCTTATGTCGTCGAGCCCTCGCTTGGCGCGGACCGCGTAGTGCTCGCGTTCCTCTGCGCCGCCTATGACGAGGAGGAGATCGCGGAGGGCGACGTCCGCACGGTGATGCATTTCCATCCCGCGCTTGCGCCCGTGAAGATTGCGGTTCTGCCTCTCTCCAGGAAGCTGTCCGAAGGCGCGGAGAAGATCTACGCGGAGCTCTCGAAGAAGTACAACTGCGATTACGACGACCGCGGAAATATCGGCAAGCGCTACCGCAGGGAGGATGAGATCGGCACGCCGTTCTGCGTGACCTACGACTTTGAGTCGGAGAACGACCGCGCGGTGACGATCCGCTTCAGGGATTCCATGGAGCAGGTGAGAGTTCCGATCGATGAGCTTGCGGGCTGGTTTGAGGACAAATTCGACTTCTGATTTCGGCAGAACCGCACTCGCGGATTTTGCCTCAGCGAGGTATAACGATGAGACAATTTACTTCTGAGGAGCTCAGAAAGACCTGGATCAAGTTTTACGAGGACCGCGGGCATGTGAACTGCGGCGCGGTATCCCTCGTCTCGGACGGCTCGACCGGAGTTATGTTCAACGTCGCCGGAATGCAGCCGCTTATGCCTTATCTCCTTGGGGAGAAGCACCCTCTCGGCACGAGGCTGTGCAACGTTCAGGGGTGCGTCCGCACCAATGATATCGAGTCGGTCGGCGACAAGAGCCACGTCACCTTCTTCGAGATGATGGGCAGCTGGAGCCTCGGCGATTATTTCAAGGAAGAGCGCTGCAAGTGGAGTTTTGAGCTCCTGACCGAGGTGTTCGGCTTTGATGCCGACCATCTCGCCGCCACCGTCTTCGAGGGCGACGAGAATGCCCCGAGGGACGAGGAAGGCGCTGCCTGCCGCATCCGCTCCGGCTTCAAAAAGGAAAACATCTATTATCTTCCCGCCGAGGACAACTGGTGGGGACTGGAATACGGCCCCTGCGGACCGGACAGTGAGATGTTCTACATCGCCGATGTCCCGGACTGCGGACCGGACTGCGGCCCCGGCTGCAGCTGCGGCAAGTACACCGAGCTCGGCAACGACGTGTTCATGCAGTATGAGAAGCACCACGACGGCACGCTCACGCCGCTTAAACAGAAAAATGTCGACACCGGCTGGGGTCTCGAGCGCATTCTGGCTTTCCTGAACGGAACCAAGGATGTTTACCGCACGGATGTGTTCGTGCCGGTCATCGCGAAGATCGAGGAGCTCTCCGGGCACAAATACGGGGAGGAGGAGAAGATCACCCGCTCCATGCGCATCCTTGCGGATCATCTCCGCACCAGCGTCATGCTGATCGGTGATGAGGCAAAACTTCTTCCGGACAACAGCGGTGCGGGCTATATCCTGAGGAGGCTGATCCGCCGCGCCGTGAGACACAGCAGGGCGCTCGGAATAAAGACGGCGGACATGACCGGTATTGCGTCGATCTACATCGACAGCATCTACGGGGAGAGCTATCCGCTTCTCGTAAAGAACCGCGGGTTTGTACTCAATGAGCTCGGAAGGGAGATCGCGCGCTTCGAGAGCACTCTTGAGAACGGAATGAAGGAGTTCAGGAAGCTTCTCGATGCGAAGAAGGAGGAAGGCGCATCATCTCTGGACGGAAAGTCCGCCTTCTATCTCTACGACACCTTCGGGTTCCCACTTGAGCTGACCGTTGAGATGGCCCAGGAGGAGGGAATAAGCGTCGATGAGGAGGGATTTGCCGAGTCGATGCAGCAGCAGAAGGAACTTGCGAGAAGCAGTCAGAATTTCTCCGCAAAACTCAACATGAGTTCCTCGGTATTCGAAAAGCTTGATCCCTCGATGACCACGGAGTTCACCGGATATACCTCGCTTGAGGAGGAGACGGAGATCGCCGCGGCGGCGGACTCCGAAGGACTGAAGGAGAGCCTCGCCGAGGGCGAGGAGGGAACCATCGTCACGGCCAGGACACCGTTCTACGCGACAATGGGCGGCCAGAAGGGCGATATCGGAACGATCACGACTAAGAGCGGCGAATTCGAGGTTGTGGAAGCGGTTAAGCTTCCCGGCGGCAGGACCGGCCATGTGGGAAAAGTCCTCCGCGGCCATGTGACCACCGGCGAGAAGGCTGTACTTGCCGTGGACAGGGCAGCCCGCGCGAAGACCTGCAGGAATCACTCCGCGACGCATCTTCTTCACAGTGCCTTAAGACAGGTGCTCGGTGATCACGTCGAGCAGGCCGGATCCTACCAGGACACGGAGAGAACCCGCTTCGACTTCTCCCACGGCGAAGCCATGACCGGAGAGGAGATCCGCAGGGTCGAGGAGATCGTCAACGAGAAGATCGCGGACAACCTTAAGGTCAGCACCGAGGTCATGGGAATCGACGAGGCGAAGAAGAGCGGAGCAATGGCTCTCTTCGGCGAGAAGTACGGCAGTGAGGTGCGGGTGGTTTCCATGGGCGGATTCTCCAAGGAACTCTGCGGCGGAACGCACGTCGGCACCACCGGGGAGATCATGAGCTTCCGTATCCTCTCCGAGAGCGGCATCGCCGCCGGGACGAGAAGGATTGAGGCGATCACCGGAACGAATGTGACCGAGTACCTCAATAATCTCGAGGAGAAGCTCGAGGAGGCGGCAAGGCTTGTGAAGTCAACTCCCGCCGACCTCATCGAGCGCCTGGAGAAGATGAATGCGGAGATAAAGGAGTTAAGGAGCGAGAACGAGTCCTTAAAGAGCAAGGCTGCTCACGATGCGCTGGGCTCCGTCCTCGACAGCAGGATTGAAGTGAAGGGGGTTCCCTTCATCGCGGTATCCGTTCCCGGCGTGGACATGACCGGACTGCGTGAGCTGGGTGACGAGCTGAAGAATAAGACCGGAGACGGCGTAGTTGTCCTTGCTTCCGACAAGGACGGAAAGGTCAACCTCATTGTCATGGCCGGTGAGAAAGCCCTGGCGAAGGGCGCGCACGCCGGAAATCTGATCAAGTCCCTCGCCTCCATGGTCGGCGGCGGTGGCGGCGGTAAGCCGGGAATGGCCCAGGCGGGCGGAAAGAATCCCGCGGGCATACCTGACCTCATCAAGGCGGCGCCGGAAGCACTCGCGGCGCAGATCAGGGATTAAATGTCCTTGACATATGGCGGGTGTGTGTTATTATATTTTTTGTGTGTCAGAAAGACTGCACATAATTAACCCGATCAGTCATCTGAAGGGACTGAAGGGAGGGTGAGCAGATGTCGAGCGTAATCGTAAAAGAGAATGAGTCTCTGGACAGCGCGCTGCGTCGCTTCAAGAGAAGCTGCGCGAAGGCGGGTATCCAGCAGGAAATCCGCAAGAGAGAGCATTACGAGAAGCCCAGTGTCAGACGCAAGAAGAAGTCTGAAGCGGCAAGAAAGCGTAAGTATAACTGATTCAGTGCCATTAACAAAAGCCCTTGGTTCAGATCAAGGGCTTTTGCTTTGCTCATGCTTAAGCGCCCGGGACCAGATGAAGAACAGCTTTGTCGAGAGAGAATATACGGTACGAACGAATAAGGTCGATGCCCCGCTTTTGTTTGCTTTTCTCACCGATCTCCACAGAAGCGAGTTCGGGGAGGACAACCGGGACCTTGTCGAGGCAGTGTTCCGGGTAAATCCGGACGCCGTGCTTGTCGGCGGCGACATGCTCGTCGTCTCCGACGCCTATAAGGAGCTGAAGTACGGGGCAAAGGGCTGCGGCTGGTACCGAAATGCCGTGAGTCTCACCCGCGCGCTGTCCAAAAGTTTCCCGGTGTATTTTGCCCCCGGGAATCACGAGAGCCAGATCATCAAGCCGCGGGATGAGGAGGCGGAACTGGTCTTCGGCGAAGCCGGCAAAGAACTTGCGCGGGCGCTTGAGGAAGCGGGAGCAGAGCTGCTCGTTGACAGCCATATGTGCTTTTCTCCGCAGGGCGGAGGAAAGGCGGAGATATACGGATTTGACATTGACGGGGATTATTACCGCAAGTTCCGGTACGCCCGGTTCGGTGAGGACTACGTGACGGAGCATCTGGGCAGGCCGGACGGGAGAGTTTTTACGATTGTGCTTTCCCATCATCCGAGATATTCCGACGCCGTCGCCTCGTGGGGAGCGGATCTTATTCTCGCCGGGCATCTTCACGGCGGGGTAATGCGTCTTCCCGGCGTGGGCGGAGTGCTTTCGCCGGATCCCGAGTTTTTCCCAAGGTACAGCGACGGGCTGTACAGGCTTAAGGGACGGGAGGGAAAGGACTGCACGCTCATCGTCAGCTGCGGCCTCGGAGGGCACACGGTGCCTTTCAGGATCAACAATCCTCCGGAGCTCTCGGTCATCCGCGTAATTCCCGGAAACTAGCAGAATCGGAAAAGGAAAACCTATGGCTATTCCCGTGAAGCTTCAGGTCTTTGAGGGGCCTCTGGACCTGCTGCTGCACCTGATCACGATCAACAAAATAGATATTTACGATATCCCAATTGCTGAAGTAACGGATCAGTACCTCGAGTATATCCGCGACATGGATATGGAGGATATGAATACCGCCAGCGAGTTCCTGGTCATGGCCGCCACGCTGATTGACATCAAGTGCCGGATGCTCCTTCCCAGGGAAGTCAACGAGGAGGGAGAAGAGGAAGACCCCAGGGAAGAGCTGGTGGAGAAGCTCCTCGAGTACAAGATGTACAAGACCATGTCCTTCGCACTTAAGGACAGGGCAGGCGAAGCCTCCCTACAGGTGTTCCGCAGGAAGAACCTGCCGAGGGAGGTCGCGGAATACGAGGCGCCGATCGATTATAAGGCACTTATCGGCGACAACACCCTTCAGACGCTTAATGCGCTTTTCCAGGAGGTTCTCCGCCGGAAGAAGGACAGGGTGGATCCGGTCAGGAGTTCCTTCGGGCGCATTGAGAAGGAAGAGGTGGATATCGGCGCGAGGACACTTCATATAAGAAATGTCCTGAAGACACAGCGCTTCACCGATTTCACCTCGCTTCTTGAGCACGCGGAGAGCAGGGCGGAGGTGATTGTCACCTTCCTTGTGGTGCTTGAGATGATGAGGACTGGCGAGGTGACGCTCCGGCAGGAGGAGCTTTTCGGAAGCATTTCCCTCGAGTACCACGAGGGGGCGGAGACGGAGTTCGATCTCTCCGACATCGATGGAGAGGAGTAATCCGCGGGCTGCTCAGACCCGGAAAAAAGACGAAGAGTATAAGCGGCGCAGTGCCGCGGAGGAAGTGTGAATAATCGCGCAGTTGAATCAAATGAACAGCAGAGCGAGCTGATTATCCGGGAGGGTGAGGTCATCGGACAGACTTCCGGCGAAGAGATGCTTCCGGATAAGGAGGAAAATGCCGCGGCCCGGGATGCCGCCGCGGAGAATGAGGAGCCCGCTTCCGTGGAGAACGCGGAGCCTGCTTTCGTGGAGAACGCGGAAGAAAAGGCGGAGCTTACCGATTCCGGCATTGACGCCGCGATTGAGGCCATCCTGTTTACCATGGGGGAGTCGGTGGAGATCGCGGATATCGCGAAGGCGCTTGAGGTCCCCGCAAACAGGGTGGAGGAGTCCGCAGAGAGGCTTTCCGCCCGCTATTCCGGTGAGGAATACGGGATTAAGCTTGTCCGGCTGGAGAATGCGCTTCAGCTGTGCACCAAGCCGGATATGTACGGAATACTGATCAAAATCGCCCAGACGCCGAAGAAGCTTAAGCTGTCCGATTCCGTGCTGGAGACGCTCTCCATCATTGCGTACAAGCAGCCGGTGACGAAGTCGGACATTGAGTCCATAAGGGGAGTGAACAGCGATTTCGCCGTCGACAGGCTCCTGAGCTACGGGCTCATCGCCGAGCTCGGAAGAAAGGAAGCCCCGGGAAGGCCGATTCTCTTCGGGACGACGGAGCAGTTCCTTCGCTCGTTCGGAGTAAGATCCGTAGAGGATCTTCCCATGCTCTCCCCCGTGGAGATCGAGGAGTTCAAAACGGAAGCGGAGCAGGAGGTAAACACCAGGCTCGGCATCTGATTATCCATATGTTGTATACAAGGAAACGGGACAGTACTTCTTATTGTATCTGCCCGTTTCTTTTGCGTTAAAAAACTATCAGGATAACCTGTACATTGAAAAAAAACATGCTATACTCTAAAAAGCGCGATTACGGAATAAACTAAGTAAATTCCGTTTACATCAATTCATATTATGATGGAGGTCTGGAATATGAACAGTTCTGCAAAAGCGGGCACCAGGATTCTTTCTGTGCTCGATGAAAACAGTTTTGTTGAGATCGGCGCGCGCGTTACCGCAAGGATTACCGATTTCAATCAAAACCCCAATCAGATGCCCTCCGATGGTGTGATTACCGGCTACGGTGTCATCGACGGAAGCCTCGTCTACATCTACAGCCAGGACGCAGCCGTGCTGGGCGGTTCTGTCGGTGAGATGCATGCGAAGAAGATCGCTGCCCTGTATGATCTCGCGATCCAGACCGGAGCACCGGTGATCGGCCTTATTGATTCTGCCGGTCTCCGCCTGCAGGAAGGCACGGACGCCCTGAACGCGATGGCGATGATCTACGCAAAGCAGGCAGAGGCATCCGGCGTGATTCCCCAGATTACCGCGATCTTCGGCAACTGCGGCGGCGGTCTTTCCCTTTTCCCCGCACTTACCGATTTCACCTTCATGGCGGATGACGCCAAGCTCTTCGTCAATGCCCCCAATGCCATTGCCGGCAACTTCGAGGATAAGAACGATACTGCCGGTGCGAAGGTCAGGGCAGCAGCGGGCAACGTCGATGTGACCGGATCCGAGGCGGAGGTGCTTGAAGGCATCCGCAGCCTTGTCGCAATGCTTCCCTCCAACAACGAGGACAGCGCGTTTGAGGACTGCTCCGACGACCTGAACAGGGCATGTGAGGCAGCGGAGGCAGGGATCGGCGATCCCTCCGTTTTCCTTGCGGACATTGCGGACGACGGCGTGTTCTTTGAGATCAAGAAGGATTTCGCGAAGGAGATGGCAGCCGGCCTTATCCGCTTAAACGGCAATACAGTCGGCGTAGTCGCCAACCGCTCCGTCTCTTATGACGAAGAGGGCAAGGCGGCGGAAAAGTTTGACACCGTGCTCACCTCGGGCGGTTGTGACAAGGCCGCGAAGTTCGTGAACTTCTGCGACGCCTTCAACATCCCTGTAGTCAGCTTCACCAATGTTAACGGTTTTGCCGCCACGGCAGCGGAGGAGACCCGCGTCGCCGACGCGGCCGCCCGCCTCACCTACGCGTTCGCGAACGCTTCCGTTCCGAAGGTCAATGTGATCACCGGCACCGCATTCGGCAGCGCCTATACCGTGATGAATTCCAGGGCTGCCGGCGCAGATATCACCATTGCGCTTCCCAATGCCCGGATCGGAATGATGGACGCGAAGCTTGCGGCGAAGATCGTGGCGAAGGACGGTGAGGATACCGCAGAGGTCGCAAAGAAGTACGATGCCCTGCAGAACAGCATCGACAGCGCAGCCGCGCACGGCTACGTTGACGAGATCGTCGAGCCCGCTGATCTCCGCAAGTACCTGATCGGAGCTCTGGAGGTTCTCTTTACCAAGGAGACGGTCATCGACAAAAAGCACGGAACGGTCTAATCCGGCGATCAAAAGGAGTAAGACACTATGAAGAAAAGGATATCCGCGGCGTTCGCCGTGATCGCCTTGCTCGTCACGTTCCTTACTGCGGGAAGCCGTGTAATGGCAGCCGGCATCTATTCCGGTATGACCGAGGAGGATGCGATCAGCGAAGGTCAGCAGTTTGTTACAGAAATCAATGAGATCGTAAGCAGCGGAATGGCTGAGATGTACGGCGACGGCGGAGTGATCTCCGCAGCGTTTGAATCATGGGCGGCTTCCATGGAAACGCTGGGCGAGTTCTCCGGCTTCACCGGAACGAATAACGCGGTAGTCAACGCAAACGACGCGACGATCAACATCGGCGTACAGGGCACTACGGGGCGCACCGCCACCGTGACCATCCAGCTGGATGACCAGGGCATTGCCGCGATCACCACAAACGTCGACGAGACAATGGGAGAGAAGGTCAGCCACGCAGCGCTGAACACCCTCCTTGGCATGGGAATGGCATTCTTTGTCCTTATTCTCATCGCCCTGATTATCAAGTATGTTTTCCCTCCGATCAACCGTCTCTCCGCAAGCAGGGATAAGAAGGCCGCTCCTGCGCCTGCTCCCGCACCTGCTCCCGCGCCCGCGGTACAGGCTGCCGAGGAAGTGGTCGACGACACGGAGCTCATTGCTGTTATCGCTGCGGCAATTGCGGCTGCAGAGGGCAGGTCAGGCACGGACGGTTTCGTCGTTCGTTCCATTCGCAAGTCAAGAAACCGCTGAACACCTCCTGGTGCAGGCGTTTAGTTTCTGAAACAGTCAGGAGTTTTACCTGAATTAGTACACTCAAATTACTGGAGGATAAAAATGAAAAACTATACCATCACCGTGAATGGAGTTGCTTACGATGTTACCGTCGAGGAGAACAACGGCGCGGTCGCTGCTCCCGCAGCACCTGTGAAGAAGGCTGCCCCTGCGGCAGCTCCTAAGGCAGCTGCCCCCGCTGCAGCGCCCAAGGCAGCGGCAGGCGGAGCAGGAAGCATCCGCATTGAGGCCGGTGCTGCCGGCAAGGTCTTCAAGATCGAGAAGAAGGTCGGTGACGCGGTCAAGACCGGTGACGCAGTGGTCATCGTCGAGGCGATGAAGATGGAGATCCCCATGGTTGCTCCGCAGGACGGCGTTGTCGCCAGCATCGACTGCAATGTCGGTGATTCCTGTGAAGCCGGTGCGCTTCTCGCGACTCTTAACTGATCGCACGAGGCAATGGAAAGCGCAGCATCGTCTGCAGTTTCCTGATAACCGCAAGCTATTCACTGGAGGGTCTACATAAGTTATGGAATACATAGCCAATACATTAAATAACTTGTTGCACCAGACCGCCTTCGCAAACCTGTACTGGGGTAATTACGTCATGATTATCGTGGCGTTCGTCTTCCTTTATCTCGCGATAGCAAAGGATTTCGAGCCTCTTCTTCTGGTACCGATTGCGTTCGGTATGCTGCTGGTGAACATCTACCCGGACATCATCCGCTCCATTGAAGATTCCGGCAGCAGCGCCGCAGGTCTGCTGTACTATTTCTACCTGCTCGATGAGTGGGCGATTCTTCCGTCACTGATATTCATGGGTGTCGGAGCAATGACCGATTTCGGTCCCCTGATTGCTAACCCGATCAGCTTCCTTATGGGAGCTGCGGCACAGTTCGGTATTTTCGTCGCCTATTTCGGCGCGATTGCACTGGGCTTCAACGGCAAGGCTGCCGCTGCGATCTCCATCATCGGCGGCGCAGACGGCCCTACCTCCATTTTCCTTGCATCCAAGCTCGGACAGACTGATCTGCTCGGCCCGATCGCGGTTGCGGCCTATTCCTATATGTCCCTTGTCCCTGTCATCCAGCCTCCGATCATGAGAGCGCTGACCACCGACAAGGAAAAGCACATCAAGATGGGCCAGCTCCGTCCGGTCTCCAAGCTTGAGAAGATCCTTTTCCCGATCATCGTTACTGTTGTGGTCTGCATGATTCTTCCGACCACCGCTCCCCTGATCGGCATGCTGATGCTCGGCAACCTCTTCCGCGAGTGCGGCGTCGTCCGCCAGCTCACGGATACGGCGAGCAACGCGATGATGTACATCGTCGTTATCCTTCTCGGAACTTCGGTCGGTGCGAAGACCAGCGCGGAGGCATTCCTCAACGTCGCGACCATCAAGATTGTCGTGCTTGGAATGTGTGCCTTCGCCTTCGGTACAGCTGCGGGCGTATTACTCGGCAAACTGCTCAGCATCATTACCAAGGGCAAGATTAACCCTCTGGTCGGTTCCGCCGGCGTTTCCGCCGTTCCCATGGCTGCACGCGTGTCCCAGAAGGTTGCGGCGGAGTATGATCCCTCGAACTTCCTGCTGATGCACGCCATGGGCCCCAACGTCGCAGGCGTTATCGGAACCGCCGTCGTCGCCGGCGTCTTCATGGCCGTGTATGGAATCATGTGATAACCTGAGAACGGCCATGTCGAGCAATAAGCTTACCGCAGATACCTGTATCTGCGGGTAAGCTTGGTGCGAGACATGAGGCGGGCGAAGCCCGCAGCGAGCGGTTCCGGAGGAAGCGCGAGCTGAGCCGTTCGAAAACGGAAGGCGGAAAGCGAGCGGTTCCGGAGGAAACGCGAGCT
>JAEEGL014019947.1_pt1 | contig 11418 bp, 9 predicted proteins | sample 9134231 | NCBI WGS metagenome assembly JAEEGL01 (sample SAMN16246548, study PRJNA631951) | gut metagenome | biome: gut microbiome; feature: rumen; material: fiber-attached | host: Bos | place: Iran: Karaj | collected 2018-10
ACTCTCTCGGAACGGGCATCCAAGGTCCATTCCGGCGCAGTAGACCCCAAGGAGGACAATATGCTGAAGATCACCTCGGACGGGCGCAAGCTCGGCCTGGATCAGCGGATCATCGACCCCATGCTGCCGGACGACGTGGGAACGAAGGTCAACCAATGCGTTGCCAACATCCTGCAATTCTGGCGTGAGGGAGAAGATCAGAAGCTGACGCAGTTGGTCTTCTGCGATATTTCCACCCCCTCCGCCCGAAGCAAGGTGGGCCGTGTCGCGGCGAAATCTCCCAGCACCATTCTGGACAACCCTGAGATTCGGGCCTTGGAAGACGCCGTTCCACTGGAGGAAGCGTCCGATTCCAGATTTACGATCTACGAGGATATTCGCAGGAAGCTCATCGAGGGCGGAATGCCCCCGGAGCAGATAGCCTTTATCCACGACGCCGATACGGAAGTTCGGAAGAAGGAGCTTTTCGGGAAGGTGCGCTCCGGACAGGTGCGCGTCCTGCTGGGCAGTACAGCCAAAATGGGCGCAGGCACCAACGTCCAGGACAGGCTCATTGCATCGCACGATCTGGACTGCCCCTGGCGGCCCCGGGATCTGATCCAGCGAAAGGGGCGTATCGAGCGCCAAGGCAATCAGAACAAAACCGTGCACGTCTGTCGGTATGTTACGGAGGGAACCTTTGACGCCTATCTCTGGCAGACCGTGGAGAACAAGCAGAAGTTCATCGCCCAGATCATGACCAGCAAGAGCCCGGTGCGTTCCTGTGACGACGTGGACGAAACCGCCCTGTCCTTCGCGGAGATCAAAGCCCTGTGCGCCGGTGATCCCCGCATCAAAGAGCGAATGGATCTGGAGGTAGAGGTCTCTCGTCTGCGCATTATGAAGGCAGATCACCAAAGCAAACAGTTCAAAATGGAGGATATGCTGCTAAAATTCTACCCGGAAAAGATCACCCAGAGCAAGGGCTTCATCCAGGGCCTGCAGACCGATATGAAAACGCTGGCCGCCCATCCGCTGCCCACGGAAGGCTTCATCGGTATGGAGATCCGCGGAGATTATCTGACGGACAAAGAGAACGCAGGTGCCGCTTTGATCGACGCCTGCAAGGAAATCTCCACCGCCGAGACCGTTCAGATCGGCAGATACCGGGGCTTCGATATGACGGTGCATTACGACACCTGGGAGAAAAAGTACATTCTCACCCTCAAGGGCGAGATGACCCACCGGGTAGAGATCGGCGCTGATCCCCGCGGCAACCTGACCCGTATTGAAAACGTGCTGGCCAAGATGCCGGATCGGCTGAAGACGGTCCAGGCGCAGCTGGAAAACTATATCCAGCAGCAGGCCGAGGCGCAGAACGAGGTCGGAAAACCCTTTGAGTTTGAGGAAGAGCTGACAACCAAATCCGCCCGCCTGGTGGAGCTGGACTTGCAGCTCAATCTGGATGGCCGCGGACAGTCTCAGCCCGAGGAAGCCATTGCAAAGGGCCGCCCGTCCATTCTGGATCGGCTGAAACAGCCTGTAGAGGACGCCGGCAGCCCGAAGAAAAACGCACACGAAATGGAGGTAAGATAAGTGGACAAAATCAACATGACCATTCGCCCGGCGACTGTTGCCGAGCGCAAGTATGCTTTTTCCGTCACGCCGGAGGAAGCTGCTTCCTCCGGCAGCATCGGCTATCTCCGCGGAGACTTTGGCTCCGGCGGGGAGAGCTTCTACCATACCTGGTTTGACAGTGATGCCAGCCGAAAAACCCAGGATTTCAAAGACGAATTTGACGCAGTCATCAATTCCCTTCGCTCCGATCAAGCCTATGACGGCATTCTCAAGAGCAGGACAGCAAGCCAGAAATATGGCTGGGATCACCCGGAAAGCGCGATGCAGGGAGATTATGCCACGCAGTATGTGTTCCGCATCGACACAGACGCCCACGCCTATATTCTTCGGCTGAACCCCATGAAAGACAATTACAATTTCTCTTGTCACGCCTTTGATCGCGCACCCCTGGAGCAGCAGCTCCAGGGGCAGGAGCAGAAGGCAAACGAGGAGCTGCGAGAGATTCCGGTCTACCGTTATCCGGCGAGCTACGCCAGAGAAAACAATGAGATGGACGCCTATCGCGCTTCCCGGAAGGCCTGTATCGCCTGCAAGGAGGCAATCGAGAAGGCAATCATCGACAACTACCGTGACAATAATCTGAGCCCTGCCGCCGCGAAGCTGGTGGTGGAAACCTTTGGCTTCGAGCGTACTATGTATGTTCTGGCCGTGACCATCCGGCACAAGGATTGGGATGGCCGCTTTTCCAAAAGCAATAAGGAATGGGCTGAGACGCAGCCGGTCTTTGAGGATCTGAACGGAGCCTGGGACAGCACCGGTGCCTATGTGGTGGACAAGTGCCATCCCGGACTGACCAATCTTTTCACCGACACCGTGCGCCACAATTATCTTCTGACTCAGCCATTGACAGAGCAGGACATCCAGGCAGAGGCAAATCGTATTCTAAAGGGATTTCAATCCTACAGTACGCCGAACAGCCCAAACGGAACGTATTACATGGTGCAGGTCTCCGATGATTTCATGTTCCGTGTGCGTGGACAGCAGACAGCGAAGCTCTCCCGGTATATGCCGTTCCAATCCTTTACTCTTTCCCGGCTAAAGGACAAGAAGGGCCTCTATGCGATGATCTCCAAGAGCGAGGATCGGTCTCTGCCCTTGCGAGAGCCGAAAAGCTCTGTACGGGAAAAACTGAAAAAAGCTCCGCAAATTAATTCGCCGAATTATTCGGCGAAGTTCCGCGGGCCGGAATTGTGAGTATGAATTACACTCGCAAGCGGGGTGTCCCGATCTATCTTCGGGTGACGCCGGAGGAAAAAGAAATGATCCTCGAAAAGATGGAGCAAGCCGGAATTACAGACATGAACGCCTATCTGCGCAAGATGGCCATTGACGGTTACGTTGTACGCTTGGAGGTGCCGGAGCTGAAGGAAATGGTTTCTCTGCTGCGACGATCCAGCAATAATCTCAATCAGTTGACCCGTCGTGTTCACGAAACCGGGCGCTTCTATGATGCTGATCTCGAGGACCTGCAACAATCACAGGAACGCCTGTGGGATTCGGCACAAGCTATTGTAAAAAAACTGTCTGGACTCCTGTGAGCAGCCCCGTATCCTTGCGTGATTTCAGATCTGTCTGTATAATAAAGTCAGAAGAAAATAAAAGGAGGTCACACCCATGAAGTTTCTGCTGCGCGTCCTTGTTGCCCCGGCCCGGCTGGTGATCTGGCTGGTGGTTCGTCTGTTCGTCCTTGTGACCTATATCTCATCCTTTGCGTTTGGAATCGCAAGCGGGGTGGTCGCTGTCCTGGCAATCCTCGTCCTGCTGACAGGCTCCGTAAAGAACGGCGTGATCCTGTTTGCCCTCGCGTTCCTGGTCAGTCCGCTTGGCCTTCCGATGCTTGCGGTGAAGTTGGTAGGATTGCTTGACCGGCTGGGCGGCGCGCTTGGTGATCTGGTACGTACCTGAGTAAAAGATAGTGCAACCCGGTGGTCTTTCAAAAGGCCACCGGGTTATTTTTCGGTTACTTGACACTTGATAATTGTAAAAATACTTCTGAATTAATCTGTTAGGAAGGATGTGAAATCAATGGCTACAACACGTTTAATGCCGCTGCATACCGGAAAGGGGCACACAGTCGGCACAGCAATCAGCGACATCATAGACTACGTAAAGAATCCGGAGAAAACAGACCGAGGGCAGTTGATCACCAGCTATCAATGCGACAGCCGGATTGCAGACGCTGAGTTTCTGTTTACAAAAAAACTCTACCAGCAGCAAACCGGCAGAGTGAGAGGCAAGGACGATGTGATTGCCTATCATTTGAGGCAGAGCTTTGTACCCGGGGAGATTACCCCGGAGGAAGCAAACCGGCTCGGGCGGGAGCTTGCCATGCGTTTTACCAAGGGCAAGAACGCCTTTATCGTATGCACGCATATTGACAGGAAGCATATTCACAATCATGTGATTTTTAACGCGGTCTCAACAGACTACTCCCGAAAGTTCCGTAACTTCTGGGGCAGCTCCAAGGCCCTGCAGCGGCTCAACGATACGATCTGTATTGAGAATGGTTATTCTATTGTGGAAGCTCCGAAAGGACACGGAGCCAGCTACAACAAGTGGCTCGGCGATCAGGCCGGACTGACCCATAGGGAGAAGCTCCGCCTTGCCATCGACGCTGCCCTTGCACAGAAACCGGAGAGCTTTGACGCGCTCCTGGAGCTGTTGCGACAGGCCGGTTATCAGGTCAAAGGCACAGATAACCCCTCGCTGCTTGGAGGGACGCAGAAGCGGTTTCTCCGCATGGACACGCTTGGAAAGGGTTATTCTCCAGCGGAGCTTCGGGAAGTCATTGCTGGAACCCGGCAGCATACACCACGGAAGCAAAGAGTGCATCAAGAGCAGCCGAAGCGCTCCAACCAGCTATTGATCGACATCCAGGCGAAGCTGGCCCAGGGAAACGGGGCAGGATACGCATACTGGGCGAAGAAGTTTAATTTGAAACAGATGGCGCAAACCGTGACCTATCTGCAGGAGCATGGGCTGATGGACTACGCGGAGCTGGGGAAACGAGCGGCAGCTGCAACCGAGGAATACCGGGCGTTGTCCGATAAGATCAAGGCGGCGGAGCAGCGCATGGCCGAGATTGCCGTGATGGAAAAACAAATTACCAATTACGCCCGCACCCGCTACGTTTACGAAGCTTACCGCAAGGCCGGATACTCCAAGCAATTCCTTGCCGCCCATGAGAGCGACATTGCGATCCACAAGGTTGCAAAGAAATACTTTGATGAACAGGGACTCAAAAAGCTGCCTGGAATCAAGAGCCTGAAAACAGAATACGCCAAGCTCCTGGCGAAGAAAAAGGACGCTTACACAGCGTATCGTCAGCGCCGAGAGGAAATGAAAGAGCTGCTTACCGCAAAGGCCAACGTGGATCGCATACTGGGCGTTGAGCAAACGGAGCCTACGCATGAAAGAGAAAAACAGACGGATGCGCGGTAACGACCGTCAAAGCGATTTTGCAAAAATCGCGCAGCTGTGCCGAAGGCACATTCGAGGGTTTGGGAGACCTCCCAACAAGCAAAAACCTCACGCTCCCGGAAGGGGAGAGGCGTGAGGTTTAGCGCTTCTGGCTTGCCAGAAGCATTGCTTGCCGGTAGAAAAGAGTAACCACATCAATGAAGGAAACAAATCTGTATAAACAGTACAACAATCCAGTATTCTCACATGGCCATTTGAATTGAGATAGTTTTTTCCAATTCTTTGTGTGTAGAAAAGGTGGTCCAAGAGTCAATTTCGAATAATCTAGTAAAATACTTGCTAAAGCAGTCTTTCAATTCTTGGTCCTTGTCTTGTATTCTCTTTTCCAATAGAGAATAGTTGATTTTTATTCTCGTTGATGATACGGAAACTTCTATACTCTCGAGAATTGTCTTTTTCTTTAAATAGTTGCGTTCATTTTGGGCTTGACCAAAACGTTTAATGCATTCAAAAGTATCAACAAGAGAAAGTAAAAGGAGGAGTGGTGTATCCATGCTAATTCTAAACTCGGAATTCGAATGTAACTTTCTTAAAGCATCACCATATTTGAGGTCTGAATTCTTGCTATTGGATTTGAAGATATTATGTTGTGCAATTGTCAGGCAGGCAATTTTTGCAAACAGTAAACGTTCCTCTCGAATAGAAGTCGCATCCTTACTAATCTCTCTGACTAATCTATCGAAAATCTTAATCCCACCTAGAATGCCGTGGTCAACTCTCTCAGTATCGTCTGAACATTTGTGATATAATCGTGAGTACTGATCATATGCCATAATCTCGTCATAGGTGTAAGCCAAAATATGTGGATGTGCTATAGAAAAGTTTTTGAGTGGATGAAGCCATTCGACATCTCCGTAATCGTCAGTCAGTAAATTATATTTAATAATCTTTCTAAAATCCAAGTCCTCTTTTTTAACATCCTCAGAGTAATAACCCCAGTCGTGATAAAGCGCAGTCAGCATCCATAAACGGATCACATTTTCACTTTTACCCGAGTTAAAAACTGCATCACCAATCTTTTGCCGAAAATCCCCAAATTCCATAAAAATGAGCCCGACAAAGAAGGTCAAAACCGAATGCTGTGCGCGGGATTTTGAAAACTCATACGTGGGGCTTGATTGATCCGCGGATCGATACTCCTTATCTTGGAGAACTTCGCGGATAAACTCTGCACTATTATCATCACTCGCAATAATCTCGCAGACATTTTTAAAGCGAGTTGGCAGATTTGCTTTAATAAATGCTTCCTCAACCAGTGCCATTAAGCAGTCAGTATTTGCTTTCAAAGCTATAGGATTTTGAACAGCTTCTATTAGCGATAGTGCCATTGGGTTTATTCCTTCTTTCTCTGGAGTCTATCATTATTCCTGCTGAATTACGAAAAATGCATTCTGGAAGTTCACTGAAAGGCTATTATTAACTTTATTGTCCTTTGCTTGTCATGAGAGAAAAGAGCCCCTCAATATCTTTAGCGTTCTCGTTATATGTGCTCTCGTTCAAAACGCTAAACTGCTCAGACAAATAGATTTTGTGAGCCTTTCCACCATCCTCGACACCAAACTCATCATAATCGACAGTAGCTACAATGACCTGCGGCAATGAGGTAATACCCGCAATCATTGTAAGGATTTCTTTACTGCTGCTCACACTTGGCTCCATACTTCGCGGTGAGTCAACAACGAAAGGAAAACGTGTGGTCGAACTATTCAAATCAGCCATAGTCTGAAATAAGCCAATATACTGTGATAAGATAATTTTGGGCATTAATGATCCCTGCGCAGTTAATGGCTTTAATAGTTTGATGTTTCCGTCATACTCTTGTGTCCATGCGCCAAGAGTAATAATATTATGTTTAACATGCGAGATATAAGCTTCTTCAACCTCAGCTTTGTCCGCGATTTTTCGCAGTACTTTATTAATCTCTTTGATAGCTTGTTCTTTTTCAGCCTGGTCATTGTGGTTCTGACCAAGCTCAAGCTGATATTTTTGAAGTGTATCTTTTAGTCCTCTGTAACGAAGATAAGAATTATATGCCTCATGGGAGTCATCATATGCTTTCTCCTGTTCTGTCAACTTTTTCATAAGAGCAATATACCGCTGCCCCTGTTGTTGCAACGCCGCCCTGACTTTATTCACGACTAGTTCAATCTGAGCTCTAAGGTAATCAGCATTGGATTGATTATAGTTGCTGCGTATCAAATCATAGAGGCTGTCAGTACTAAAAGAATATCCGCATCGTGGGCAAACATGGGTTATGTTCTTTTCTTCAGATTCCGAGTTATTCATTTGCTGGAATTGCTGGATGATTTTCAACTGGTTTTCATGTTGTTCCAGCGATGTTTGTAGCTCCTGGATTTTGTTTCTAACCCGGCCTATTTCCTGGATGAGTTCTTCTATTTCTTTTTTGGGCGTAGCAAGCTGACGCTCCAGTTCTTCTTCGTTATCCGCAGGAAGGATATTATTCATTTCTTCTGAGAGCGCTTTTATTGTAATGCCCAACCTTTGCTCCCGTTCTTGTAGTTCTTCAATCTCATCCTTCAGTTGATCTTTTTTCGCCTGAAGGTCTATCCAACTCTTTGTGTATAGGCCAAGGTGGAAGTATAGAGATTTTGCTCGCTCTGGCTTTGCAAATTGATCCATCCGCTCGAAGCTGCCATAAAGCTCCGACCATCCATTGTCTTGATCAATATAATAGGGCATGAAAGTAAAAGCCGGTGGAGCCTGAACTACGCGCTTGGTTCCACCCTTTTCTGCAAGATAAACTGAGAAATTGAGTATTTCCGACAACTTTGGAGCCAGGCCTTTTGTTACAGAATCTGTCAGCAACAACAATTCGGGTCCTTTGAAAACCGCAAATCTCTTGATGAATCGAGCTACACGGTACTCAACTCCGTTGACATCTATGGCCACAACAGAAAGCTTTGAGTCCTTATCCCAATGAGCGTCGAATTTTACTTCTGCTCCTAACGTATCATACAATGACTTAATCACAGACGACTTCCCGACGTGATTTTCTGTGCTGGTTACTACATTGAGTCCCTGCTCAAAGGATACAAAACGAGCAGTACGCTTTTGGACATCCGCAATTAATATGCTTTTGAAAAACATGCTGCTCATGGTAACCTCCTAGATTCATTTATCATTAGGCAGATGGTAAGTACAGCGATATAGTCGCTGTTATACGGAATACAAAGGGTAGGTTCTTTCGCAGTTACGATGTCGCCAATTCGCTGACCATATTCCCAGGCGGTTTCTTTCCCCTTGTAGGGATAGCTGCCCATGGCCGCTGTAGTTTCAGAGAAAAGCCTTGGAAATGATTCGTCTCCGGGTTTATTGCTATCAGTTATTATCTGTGCGTAGGGAAGACTTAGAGTGCTATGCATTTCGGAACCAACACCTGAATACTTCACGACATCTTCAAATAATGGAAGGGACAGCAAAATTGCTTTGTCAATGATACGAGTTAATTCAGTCCTGGTGAAGCCCTTGCGCCCCCTGACTTCCTCCAATGTTGCATCATCTGGCATTCTTTCATATTCCTGCCGTTTTGTGAGAATGTCTACCAACGAACTGTAGATACCTTTTACTGTGTCCATGGTAATGCGCGGGTGTTTTTCATAAAGGAAGTCATCCACTTCCTTCTCTACGAGATCCTTATGCCTTTCAATCGTTAGAGTCGTGCGAAGGTGGGCAAATTTAGAAAGATCTACTTGTCTTTCCGGAATGCCACACTTTGCGGCTATATCTGCTTTTATTCTCGCCTGGACATCTTGATGAAGTTTTGTAAACGAGGTTCGTTCTGCCAACAGGGATGCCTTTTTGTTTTGTTTTTTTCCCTTTTTGCTTATAACCTTGTAACTTACTACAAGAGGGGTATTTGTAATCAACCCTAATTCCTTGACAAGCCAATCTTCCGGCCTGGCTAACTGTGTATGCAGCTTCGCCAACCAGTTCTCTTTTATTGCAGAATCAATTGTGATTGCATCACTGCTGGTTTTCATTTGATAATAGCTCACAGCAAGTGGTTCTGAATCCAAATCAAATAGTGCGATATCGTCATAATGATCGAGAACAAAAAGATAGTTCAAATCGTTATAAAGCTCTATTGCCATATGAAGCGTTTGGCTCACCTGCATGTCAAGCCTATTATAAGACCGACTGCCAGCAGCAGTATCTACTTTTACCAAGGTGTTTCGTTTTGCCACTGGTCGTTCCCCCTTCTACCGAACACTGACATTTTCATCAGCCAAAGTACTAATGAATACATGTTTCGTTTATGAAAAAAGTATAGCACATTTTGGAACTATAATCAACTCCGGTAAATTATCTATCTTTGAACGCATGGAAAACAATGTTCATTCTCGGATACTAAGTAAAGAGCCGCACATATAAATACAGAGCCACCTTTCAGCAATCATTGCAGGAAGGTGGCGATTATGTTTTTTTCAGGTAAAAGCCAGACATATAAACGCAGCACTAAACTGACCGATTATAAATCTATATGTGAGGATAGCGCTTCCAAAAGTAAATAGAACATCAAAAGCAGGGAGCCAGACGTTAAGACACAGAGCCAACAATCCTTTTTTGGGTTGGATACTTTTTGACTTTTCTGCCAGTAATTCGGTTTTGGAAAGGTCATCAAATTTCATCCTTCCCCGTCGGAGTGTTTTTTTGTATAATACAAACAATAATAGCAACCAACCTGAAAAAAAGGGTAGTAGATAGATAAAAGCTATTTCCGCTCGACAAAGGAGGTGAGCAAATGGAGGACCGGCAGATCGTGGAGCTGTTCTGGCAGAGAAACGAAGCTGCGATTGCAGAGACTCAGAAAAAGTATGGGAGCTATTGCCGTTCCATCGCCGGAAGCATTCTATCCCAGGATGAGGATGTGAAGGAAGTCGTCAACGACGCCTACCTTGGCACGTGGAACGCAGTCCCGCCGCATCGACCGGAAAATCTGTCAACGTTTCTCGGCAAAATTGTACGAAGGCTTGCCATGAAAAAGCTTCGGTACCTGACCGCCGAGAAACGGGTCAGCAATGAGGCTGCTGTTTCGATTGAGGAGCTGGAAAGCTGTATTCCGTCGCCCTTGCGGGCTGACACGCACCTCGAAAAGGCTGAATTAACGGAATCGATCAATCGCTTTCTGGATACGTTGAAGCCGGAAGAACGCCGCATCTTTCTACGGCGGTACTGGTTCTGCGACTCGATTCCATCCATTTGTTCGCAATACGGATTTGGTCAAAGCAAGGTAAAATCCATGCTCCTGCGGACAAGAAAGAAGCTTGCGTCATGGCTGCGGAAGGAGGGATTTCTGTGAATTCGTGGTTCCTATCGGACGCGCTCGGAGACATTCGGGATTCGTTTCTGCAAGAAGCCTCGGAGCCTCCCAAAAAGAAAAAAACCGCATTCGGAAGGTGGGCGGCGGTCGCCGCATGCCTTTGCCTGGCTGCTGCCGTAGGACTCTTTCTCATCCTTGCCGACAGACAGAGCTCGTCCGGGACTCCGCAAGGATCTATCTCCCTGGCGGAGCATTCGTCGCAGTCGGAGCATACAGTCCAGCCGTCCTCGGAAGGCCATCATTCACAACATCCCGGGGATGAAGCGGCGGTGATCCGTTATGCCGGGATGCAGTACCAAATCGTGCTGACATCGGCGACTACGACGCCTAGGGACAGCTGGATCGAAGTCGGAACCGTTCAGTCCGCCGCGGAAGGCGGACAGGCCCCAACGGCTGACCTCCAGACAAACCGGGAGGAGTACGTCGGCTGCCGGCTGTACCAGGACCCGGCGATTCCGGAAGAGCTGTGGATGGAGGTTGACGGTCACTATGAGCAGTTCCATGCGCTGTGGGAAACAACCTATTCTGAGCCATGGATCTGGTATCATCGCCTTTATCGGCAAACAGACGTCTATTGCACGCTGGATGCCAACACGCAGAGCAGAAACGAGGCGCTTCCGCAGGACGCTGAGGAACTGGGGCGTCTGCGTTTTGCCCCGGATCAGCGTTACCCCTCGGAGGAGCTGGAAACAAGCTTTGATCTGTTGGACGGAAAAAGCGTGTGGTACAGTGCGTCACAGGACTGCCTTTTTGTGGAATTGCCGCCCGGTGAAGATCCTTACAGTGATACGCCGAGCCGGAGCAGCATTTGGCGTTTTTGCCCGGCAGAGCCTGAGAAGTAAAAAGAAACGTCTATGAGCAAACGAAACAGAAAGGTTGAAGACAGCATGAAAAAACACATTTTCATTTGGCTTCTGTTGATTGCCTGTCTGACGTCGGGATGTCATTTCGGCGCTTCCCGAACCGACGCCGCGTCACAG
>JAEEGL014220310.1_pt1 | contig 11418 bp, 9 predicted proteins | sample 9134231 | NCBI WGS metagenome assembly JAEEGL01 (sample SAMN16246548, study PRJNA631951) | gut metagenome | biome: gut microbiome; feature: rumen; material: fiber-attached | host: Bos | place: Iran: Karaj | collected 2018-10
AAGTGGTTTGACCCGCTGACAGGCAAGTGGTATGCCGTGGAGACAGACGCAAACGGCGCCATACGCATGAACCTGCGTTCGGGAGAGTCGATGATACTGGAGACCTTTACCGAAGGACAGTTCAAGAGCGGACAGGTGAACCCACAGCCTCAGAATGCGCCCGTGAAGCTGCGCAAGGAGGTGAACCGACTGATGCAGAAGACATTGGTGAAGGATACGGTATTCCCGCTGGACAACCCATGGAAGCTGCATTTCGAAAACTCTACGCCAAGAGTGGAGCAGAGCTTCACCCTGCCCCGCGTGCAGACATGGGAGTCTCTTGATGACGAGAACGTGAAGGTGACGATGGGTACAGGCATCTATGAGACGGAGCTGAAACTGACATCCACAAGCCTCTATTACGGTACGTTCGCCATAGACCTGGGCGACGTCAGAGAGACAGCGCGTGTGTATATCAACGATGAGTTTATAGGCAACGCGTGGTGCGTACCATATATACTGAACTTTGACGGCACCCTGCTGCACCCCGGCAGCAACAAGATACGCATAGAGGTGACAAACCTGCCAGCCAATCGCATAGCTGACCTGGACAGAAAGGGCGTAAAGTGGAGAAAGTTTGACGAGATAAACGTCGTGGACATAAACTATAAGAAGACCCTCTATGATGGTTGGAAGCCTGTTCCGTCAGGACTGAATTCACCAGTTACCATATACATGGTGAAATAAAGGAGACCACTTTCTTTAGGGACCACGAATTTCACGAATTCCACGAATTATGCATTATTAATTATGCATTATCAAGCGGGATAAACGAATAACAAAAACAAAAAAAATAGAAAAAGAAAACATGCTTAGAATTGCAGTACAATCAAAGGGCCGTCTGTATGAGGACACTATGGCCCTTCTGAAAGAGACAGGAATTAAGATAAACAATGCACGTCGCACGTTGCTGGTTCAGTCGGCCAACTTCCCCATCGAGGTGCTCTACATGCGTGACGATGACATCCCCGAGTGCGTGGCCAGCGGCATCGCTGACATCGGCATCGTGGGTGAGAACGAGTTCGTGGAGCGCGGCAAGGATGCCCGCATAGCAAAGCGACTGGGCTTCTCAAAGTGCAGAATTTCCCTGGCCATCCCCGAGGCTGTGGATTACAAGGATGTGTCATGGTTCAACGGCAAGAAGATTGCTACATCCTACCCTAACATCCTTCGCAAGTATGCAGAGGAAAAGGGTATCGACATCGACATACACGTCATACAGGGCAGCGTAGAGATAGCACCCGGCATAGGACTTTCAGACGGTATCTTTGACATCGTGTCATCAGGCTCCACCCTCGTCAGCAACAAGCTGCGCGAGGTCGAGGTGGTGATGAAGAGCGAGGCGCTGCTGATATGCAACAAAGACCTCTGCCAGGAAAAGCAGGAAATCCTCGACGAGTTCCTTTTCCGCATACAGAGCGTACTCGTTGCCGACGACAAGAAATACGTGCTGATGAACGCACCGACAGAGAAGGTCAGCGAGATATGCAAGATACTCCCCGGCATCAAGTCGCCCACCATTCTACCTCTTGCCACAGAGGGATGGACAAGCATACATGCCGTGATAGACCAAAAGCACTTCTGGGAGATAGTAGGACAGCTCAAGGAAATAGGGGCAGAAGGCATATTGGTATTGCCTATTGAGAAAATGATATTGTAAATATGAATATAATAAAATATCCCGCGCAGACAGACTATGAGATGATTTGTAAGCGTCCACAGATGGATGTGTCTCAGCTCAATGCAATCGTGTCGGAAGTTCTGCAAGACATAAAGGCAAACGGCGATAAGGCTGTCATTGCCTATGAGGAGAAGTTTGACAAGGCTCAGTTGAAACAACTGGCTGTGACAGAAGACGAAATCCGCGAGGCCGAGAACCTTGTAGATAAGGCTTTGTATGATGCTCTTGTGCTGGCTCACAAGAACATTGCTGCGTTCCACGAGTCGCAGCATTTTGAGAGCAAGAAGATTGAGACTGCTCCCGGTGTGGTATGCTGGCAGAAGAGCGTAGCCATAGAGAAGGTGGGACTGTATATCCCGGGCGGCACGGCTCCCCTGTTCTCTACGGTGCTGATGCTTGCCACACCCGCCAAGATAGCAGGCTGCAAGGAGATAGTGCTCTGTACCCCCCCGAACAAAGAGGGAAAGGTGCATCCCGCAATCCTCACAGCAGCCAAGATAGCCGGTGTCAATAAGATATTCAAGGCCGGTGGAGTGCAGGCTATCGGCGCTATGGCATACGGAACGGAGTCTGTGCCAAAAGTATATAAAATCTTCGGTCCGGGCAACCAGTTTGTTATGGCTGCCAAGCAACAGGTATCGCTCCACGACGTGGCTATCGACATGCCCGCAGGACCAAGCGAGGTGTGCGTCATAGCTGACGCTCAGAGCAACGCCAAGTATGTGGCTGCCGACCTGTTGTCACAGGCTGAGCACGGCATAGACTCGCAGGTGATACTCATCACCACCGACGAGGCTAAGCTGAGCGAAATCACAGCCGAGACAGAGAAGCAGCTCGCTGTATTGCCACGCAAAGAGATAGCCGAAAAGTCCCTGCTGAACTCACAGTTTGTGTTGGTACACAATACGGAGGAGGCAATAGCTCTCAGCAACGCCTATGCTCCCGAGCATCTCATCATAGCGACAGAGGACTATGAGGCTCTGGCTGAGAAGGTTGTAAATGCCGGCAGTGTGTTCCTGGGCACCTATGCCTGTGAGAGTGCAGGCGACTACGCTTCGGGAACGAACCACACGTTGCCCACGCACGGGTATGCCACAGCATACAACGGAGTGAACCTGGACAGCTATAACCGCAAGGTGACCTTCCAGCACCTCACCGAGGAGGGTGTGCGCAGCATAGGACCTGCTGTGGTCTGCATGGCAGAGAATGAACAGCTGGAGGCTCACGCCAACGCGATGAGAGTAAGGCTCGCTTAATCATTGCCTTGGCGAGAAAAGGTGCATGAACATGACCAAAGACCAACTACTTGAGCTTGTAAAGACAAAAGGAAGTGAGATGACGTGGAAAGAGAAATGTCATCTCACGGTTCTTTTATCCCTGCCGGCCATAATTGCTCAGTTCTCCTTTATCGCCATGCAGATGATTGATGCAGCTATGCTGGGCCACCTGAGTACCGACGAGGCTGCAGCGGTAGGTCTCGTATCTACGACGATCTGGCTCTTCGGCGGTCTTACCAGCGCCTTTGCCACAGGCTATTCCGTTCAGGTGGCACACCATATCGGAGCCAACGATGAACGGGGTGCACGAGACATTATTAGACAGGGACTCCTCGCAGGGTTCTTCTTCTCTATAGGTCTGGCAATCATCGGTTTCAGCATTGCTCCTCACCTACCCTATTGGCTGGGAGCAGCAGAAAAGATCTGTGGAGAGGCATCACGCTACTTCTCCATCTTTTGTTGCGGACTGCCGCTGATTGTGCTCAATAGTATCGCAGCAGGCAGCCTGCGTTGCTCAGGTGACATCAAGACACCAAGCATACTGATGACGGTAATGTGTTTCATCAACGTGGTCTGCAACTACATATTTATCTTTCCCCTGCATCAGGGAACAGCCGGAGCCGCATACGGCACTATCGTAGCCTACACGGTGACAATGCTGTCTATGATGTACGTGATGATTTTTCGCGACAAGGTGCTGCGCTTCTCAAACGACGGAGAATTTTTCAATACATCATGGCAGTCACTCAGCCGTTACATCCCCACGCGCAAGATACTGAAGAAAGCAGGCCGCATAGGGTTGCCAATGGGTCTGGAGCGCAGCGTGATGTGCTCTGCCCAGGTAATGATAAGCAGCATCATCGCCCCTCTCGGCACCGTTGCCATAGCAGCCAACACATTTGCCATCAATGTGGAGAGCCTGTGCTACATGCCCGGCTATGGCATCGGCGAAGCTGCCACCACGCTTGTAGGACAAAGCAAGGGGGCAGAGCGGAGAGACTATATGAAGTCATTCGCATGGATCAGCATGGTTCTCGGCACCGCCATCATGGCGCTCATGGGTGTCATAATGTGGATTACTGCTCCTCAGGCTCTGTCGCTCATCACCCCAGACACGCGGGTTATAACCCTCGGGGCAGAGATACTGCGCATAGAGGCATGGGCAGAACCGGGATTTGCCGCAAGCATCATAGCCTACTCCGTATTCGTAGGAGCGGGAAAGACGCTCATTCCTACGTTCATGAACATCGGCAGCATCTGGGGAGTCAGAGTAGTGCTGACCTTAATCCTTGCTCCCACCTATGGTCTGCACGGCGTGTGGATAGCAATGGCAGCAGAGCTGTTGTTCAGAGGTCTCATATTCGCCATGAGACTATGCACAGACGGATGGACATACATCAAGCCGTTTGAACTGCGCTCTATCAGCAAGGAGAAAGAAGCATGATGCGCTATATATATAATAAGGTAATGAAACTACAGACAACAGTTGACATAGGAAAAGCGCCATTCAGCATCGGTCCCCGACATCGGATTCTGCTGACAGGCTCCTGCTTTGCTGACAACATAGGCCGCATATTGCAGGAGGACATGCTTCAAGCAACGGTCAATCCGCATGGGGTGATGTATAATCCCGCCTCTGTCATGCATTCTGTGGAGCGCACCATGAGTAGCGGTAACGATGCACAGACAGACATAGCAATAATGACACTGGGCACAAACCATGTCTATATACTGAATGAGACGGGGGAAATCGTTGACAACTGTAACAAGAGACCGCAAAAACTGTTCACGGAACAGAAACTGACCGTAGAGGAATGCACCCAATACCTGAAGAGGACAATAGAAATCCTGAAGGCACAGAACGCAGAGACAAAGGTGATACTGACCGTGAGCCCCATCAGATATGCCAAGTACGGATTTCATGAGAGCCAATTGTCCAAGGCCACGCTGCTGATGGCTGCAGAACAGGTGTGCAACAATAGCGATGTATGCTATTTCCCTGCATACGAGATAGTGAACGACGAGCTGCGCGACTACCGCTTCTATGCTCCGGACATGATACACCCCTCAGCACAGGCGGTAGAATATATTTACGAAAGATTCAAAGACACATACTTTGCCGAAGATACCATAAGAATGGTTGAGGAATGGCAGCCCGTGAAACGCGCATTGGGACACAGGCCGTTCAATGCGGACAGCGAAGAGTATCGGACATTCTTAGCCAAGGCAGAAGAGGACAAAGAAGCATTCCAGAAACGATGGAGATAATACATCTGACTGACATAACATCAACCAACGACTACCTGCTTTCGCTCAAGAGACAGGACGATATAGTAGCCGTTTCTGACTATCAGAGTCACGGCAAGGGCATGGGCACTAACCGCTGGGAGAGCGAGCCAGGGAAGAATCTGCTCTTCTCTATACTCATACACCCCACATGGATACCGGTCAATCAGCAGTATCTGCTCTCAATGGCAGAGGCAGTTGCGCTATGCGACACGTTGAGGAAGGTTACGGATGACATAACCATCAAATGGCCCAACGATATCTATTGGAAGGACAAGAAAATCAGCGGTACCAGGATAGATGTAAACCTCTCGGGAGGCGTTCTCTCTGATATGGTAATAGGTACAGGCATCAACGTCAACCAGACCGTGTTTCTCTCGGATGCCCCCAATCCCGTATCGCTTAGGCAGATAACAGGAACGGAGCACGACAGGGAAGCTTTGCTCAACGATATCCTCAAGAGATTCGACACCATGCTGCAGCTCCTGAAAGACGGCAACACAGATGAAATCGTCAAGCTATACCACGAACGCCTGTACCGCAAAGAGGGGATGTACCGATATAAGGATGCCAACGGCACCTTCATGGCAGCCATTGACCATGTAGAACCCAACGGCATGCTGCACCTCACACTTGAGGATGGCACAAAACGCAAATATATGTTCAAGGAGGTAGCAACTAATTGAGGATTATATATTTAAGGTTACATATTGCAATAATAATTCATAACTAATAACTTAAAAACTTAGAACAGACATGAAATTCAATCGTATTCTACTAAAACTCTCAGGCGAGAGTCTTCAAGGTCATCAGGGCCACGGTATCGACGTAGAGCGTCTTAACGACTATGCACGCCAAATAAAGGAAATTGCCGATATGGGCGTACAGATAGGCATCGTTATCGGAGGTGGCAACATCTTCCGCGGCCTCACGGGGGCAGGCAAAGGCTTTGACCGCGTGAAGGGCGACCAGATGGGAATGTGTGCCACAGTCATCAATTCGCTGGCACTCTCATCTGCACTTGAAGCCGTAGGTCAGAAGAACCGCGTGCTGACAGCCATTCGTATGGAGCCCATCGGTGAGTTCTATACCAAATGGAAGGCCATTGACGCTATGAAGAACGGAGAAGTCGTGATAATGAGCGGAGGAACAGGCAACCCGTACTTCACCACTGATACGGGCTCATCATTGAGGGGTATAGAGATTGAGGCAGACGTAATGCTGAAAGGCACCCGCGTTGACGGCATATATACAGCTGACCCAGAGAAAGACCCTACGGCAACAAAGTTCCATGACATCACATATTCTGACGTCATCTCCAAAGGACTGAAGGTGATGGACATCACGGCAACGGCGATGTGCATGCAGAACAATCTGCCCATCTACGTTTTCAACATGGATATAGTAGGCAACCTGAAGAAAGTCATCTCAGGAGAGGAAATAGGTACTCTGGTTCACAATTAAGGAACGCCCGTTGCGCAACCATCTGCAAAGCGCCACCGTGCCCTGCGGTTCTCCGCAGGGGGCATCCCCCTAAAGAAAACTAACGAAACAAAATCTCATTCGTTATGAAAGAATACATCAGAACCATCACCTTCGTACTTTGTAAGGCAGTACACGACATCTTCCCAGAAGGGAAGCTGAAGATACAGTTCCCCGTGAGCAACGGATATTACTTCAACCTGGATCACGGACGTACATTGACCCCCGAGGACGTACAGCTGTTACGCAACAGAATGAGAGAAATCATCGTTGCCGACCAGTCATTCGTACACCACGAATGCTCTGTAGAAGAGGCTGCAACAGTATTCTCCCACGATGAGTCAAAACGCAAACTGCTGGAAAGCATTGACATGAAGACCACCGAATACTACAGCCTCGGAGATTACAACGACTACTTCTACGGGCCTATGCTCAAGAGTGCGGGAGAGGTACAGCTCTTCGGCCTTGAGCTATACTACAACGGCCTGCTCCTGCGCGTACCACAGAGAAGCTGCCCCACACGCCTGGGGCAGTACATCCGACAAGACAAGATGTTTGGAGTCTTCAATGAATACCACCGTTGGCAAGACCTCATGCATGTCAGCAACCTCGGTGACGTCAACAAGGCAGCGAACCTGAACTTAGCGACACAACTCATTTTCGTATTCGAAGCATTACAGGAGAAACTTCTCTCACGCATAGCCGACAAGATAGCCTCTTGTCGCGGCACGAAGGTGGTACTCATTGCCGGACCGTCGAGCAGCGGCAAGACTACCACATGCAAGCGACTTTCCATACAATTGGTGACCAACGGCATCTGGCCAGTACCGTTGTCGCTGGATGATTATTTCCTTGATCGCGAGAAAACACCAAAGGACGAGAACGGGGATTATGACTATGAGTCAATCTATGCACTCAATCTGGAGCTGTTCAACCAGCAGCTCAGTGACCTTATTGCCGGCAAGGAAGTGGAGATACCACGCTACAATTTCACCACAGGCAAGAGCGAGAAGAGTGGACGCAAACTGAGGATGAAGGAAAACGAAATGCTCGTCATCGAAGGCATTCACGCCCTGAATCCCGTCCTGACATCCCAGATACCCGACTCTCAGATCTTCCGTGTCTATGCCTCAGCACTCACCACACTAACCCTTGACGACCATAACTACATTCCCACTACTGACAATCGACTGTTGCGGCGCATCATACGCGACCACAAATATCGCAACAACAAGGCTCAGGACACCCTGAAACGATGGGCTTCAGTAAGAGCAGGCGAAGAAAAATGGATTTTCCCTTATCAGGAAAATGCCGACGCAATGTTCAATACATCTATGCTTTTCGAAATCTCCGTCATCAAGGGCCAGGCAGAGCCTCTGCTCCAAAGCGTACCGGAAGACTGCCCTGAATATGCAGAGGCACAACGCCTTCTGCGGTTCCTGCAATACTTCCGAACCATAGGGGAAGATAAGGTTCCACCGACCAGCCTGCTAAGGGAATTTCTCGGTGGCAGTTCCTTCGAGTATTGATTTTGACGATAGTCAACAAATAGGGTTGTGATTACAAGAATTAGTGAGATTTCCTTGCCTGCTAAGTGAAATCTCACTAATTTTGCACTCGCTAATAAAGCCAAGCTTTTCTGCAAAGAAGAGAGTATAAGGGATAGCAAAAACAAAGAGATTTCCAATCTCTCATAGGGTATTAGACTTTTTTTAAGGTGGGTAGTCCGCTTCGGTGTGATGCAATAACTTCGGTTATAGCCACATCGGGCGGACTTTTCCTTTTTCTACATTTGCGTATCTCAAAAATTTTATCTAAATTTGCAGCACGTAACAAACTATCATAACTCACATGAACAAATACTACAGCGTCACTTACAAACTTCACTCCATCAAGGGTGATGTAAAGACCTTTGAAGAAGAGGCTACATCAGCTGAGCCTTTCATATTTATTTCCGGATTCGGCGTCACTATCCCTGGTTTCGAAAAGATTATAAGCACACTCGCTAAGGATGACACTTTTGATTTCACCATACCGTGCAATGAGGCTTATGGCGAATATATCAAGGAGCATGTCGTTACACTCCCCAAGCCCGACAACAAGCGCGACTTTGACCTCTCCATCGGAGCCATCGTTCCGCTGCAGAACGAAGACGGCACCCGCTTCATGGGACACATCACGGCAATCAGAGAGAACGAAGTGGATATAGACCTTAATCACCCTCTCGCCGGCTGCGACCTGAACTTTCAGGGCACCGTACTGGAATGCCGTGAGGCTACAAACGACGAGATTACCGCGATGATCAACCAACTTTCCGGAGGTTGCGGCGGCTGCGGCGGAGGTGGATGCAACGGTGGTGGTTGCAACAACGGAGGATGTAACGGTGGAAGCTGCAGCGGAGATGACAACGGCTGCAAAGGATGCTCATAAACAAACATTATCAATTAAGCATTATGCAATAAGCATTTTGAATTATGCATTTTGCATTATGAATTATTACAACGCATGAACACATTTGGAAAGATATTCACGCTGACCTCATTCGGCGAAAGTCACGGCCCAGCCATCGGTGGCGTCATAGACGGCATGCCAGCAGGCGTTGACGTTGATATGGATTTCATACAGAAAGAACTGTCGCGTCGCCGCCCCGGACAGAGCAGCATTACGACAGGCAGAAACGAAGCGGACCAAGTAGAAATACTCAGCGGAGTCTTTGAGGGAAAAACAACTGGGTGTCCCATTGGGTTTATCGTAAGAAATAACGATCAGCATTCGCAAGACTACGATAACATGCGGAATCTGTTCCGACCCTCACATGCTGACTACACCTATCACATGAAATATGGCATACGCGACCATCGTGGAGGTGGACGCAGTTCTGCAAGAGTCACCATCTCACGCTGCGTTGCCGGAGCCTTCGCAAAGTTAGTGTTGCGTCAGCTCGGTATCAAGGTAATAGCCTATACCTCTCAAGTTGGTCACCTGGCTCTTGACCCTGACTATCATCTCTATGACCTCTCAGAGGAAAGCATAGAAAAGAATCCTGTGAGATGTCCTGACCAGGACATGGCAGCACGAATGGAAGCCCTGATAAAGGAAGTAAAGGCTGACGGCGACACCATCGGCGGCACCATAACAGGAGTCATCAAGGGATGTCCTGTAGGCCTCGGTGAGCCGGAATTTGGAAAGCTGCACCAGTCACTCGGAGCGGCGATGCTGAGCATCAACGCAGTAAAAGGTTTTGAATATGGAACCGGTTTCAATGGACTATCCCAGCGAGGCAGCGAGCAGAACGACCTCTTTGCCAATAACAAGGATGCTTCCATCGGCAAATTGCAGACAAACCGCAGCGGCGGTATTCAAGGTGGCATAAGCAACGGAGAAGACATATACTTCCGCGTGGCCTTCAAACCCGTTGCCACACAACTGCGTGAGCAGCCCACGATAGACGTGGAGGGCAATCCCACAATACTGAAAGCCAAGGGACGACACGACCCCTGCGTGCTGCCACGCGCAGTTCCTATAGTGGAAGCAATGGCAGCCATGACCATCCTTGACCACTATCTCATTGCAAAAAAGACTGATATCACATACTAAGAAAAATCCCCCACTCCTTAAGTAGAAACGGGGGATTTTTCTGTTTTTACTTTCATCAATGCTATTCCGACTATAATCCATATTATCTCCCGGACCCGACAAATGATTGACACGAAGATGCCCAGGGCAGCTGACAGTCCAAGTGCAGCGATAGAAATCACGAAACCACCTTCCTGAACTCCTATCTGCATGGGAAGAAAGCCTATGAGATTTGCCAAAAAACTGGTAAGGGCGACAACAAGTATGGAGTGCAAGTATGTAAGACAAAGTCCTCCTATCCCACCTCCGCAGTCTATGCCGAAGAGTATCAGCATGAAAAACACTTCTGAGCTTTGCAGTATCCTGGACAGATACTCTAAAAGCAGACTGTTATAAAATGCTTTCTTGTCTTGTCTGTGTAACGCGGCGATTTGCTCGTCGATGTGTTGTAATGCCTCTGCATGGCGCTCAGAGAAACTTCTGCTCCATTTTCTCAGTCCGGGAATCTTCCCTATCCACCTTATAATATTGACTACAAGCCCATACCTATAGCCCGCAGTAAAGAGATATAATGCAGCAAAAAACAACAAGGCAATGAACCCCAACACAATTCCTACTGCAGTATTCAAAGGCAAGTCACCAACAGCAGCGAGCGCGAGATATAGGAATATCGACGTGAACCAAAACCAAAAATGAGCGAACACATGCATCATTGCATAAAGGATTACCGAAGAAGTAGCGTGTTCTTTGCTCATGTCACGAGAGAGCTCCATTATACGGTAAGGCTCACCACCCAAACCTCCGACTGGTGTGGCATAGTTCAGGGCATAACCGGTTATGGTAAGTCTGAATATCCTCCAGAAAGAGACACGCACCGATTCCTCTTCAGTACAGTTGCTACGTATGATGCATTGCCACGACAAAGCGTTGACTCCGTAAATGAAAAACCACACACCAACGATGGGCACAAGCCAATAGCCGGCACGCGTGAGATGTTCCCACAATTCTATGAAGCTGACATCGAACGTGAATAGCATTACGACAACAGCCGCTATACCGAGGAAGAAGAAAAGGTTA
>JAEEGL015314152.1_pt1 | contig 11418 bp, 11 predicted proteins | sample 9134231 | NCBI WGS metagenome assembly JAEEGL01 (sample SAMN16246548, study PRJNA631951) | gut metagenome | biome: gut microbiome; feature: rumen; material: fiber-attached | host: Bos | place: Iran: Karaj | collected 2018-10
CCATTCCCCTCTGGAAAAACCAGATGGTCATGGCCATGTCCCTCTATCATTCCGAGCAGGCCATGAAGGCCCAGCGGGAAGTGACCGAGGTTACCAATGAGCTGCTGAAGAAGAATGCGGAGACTCTGCATCAGGGCAGTGTCGGCATCGCCAAGGAGGCCGAGCGCGGCATTGTGGATCTGGAGACTCTCAAGAAGACCAACGACGAGCTGATTGCCACTCTGGACGAGGTGCGTCAGATCCAGGACGACGGTCGTCTCCGCCGTGCACAGGCCGAGGAAGAGCTTGGCCGCATCGAAGGCGCTCTGAAGCAGAAGCTGCTTGAGATGAAAGGCTGAGTGACTCCTGACCGGATAAGGAGTGTTCTATGAGCTTTTTTAAAAAACGGGGCATCGCATTTTTGCTGACGGTTTGTGTCGTCATCGCAGCGACTCTGGTCTCTGTCAACGTCAAGCTGAGCAAGAAGTGCCAGTCTGTCACCGATGGATTCTACGACGGCGTTGAGTTCAATGGCTATACGCAGAAAAGCATTGCGTCTCACCTTAAGAATATCACCGCTTATGCGGACGGTCTGGTCACCATTGCCAATAATTATGACATTGACACTGCCGATGTTGAAAACGCATCTGACTGGCTGAAGTCGGCCCTGGCCTATTCGCAGCAAAACGGGATCAGCAATCTTTACCGAGAGTATCAAAGCCTTCTCAAAGCGGTCAATGCGATGGAGGATCAGCTCGCCCGGGCAGATCTGGATGCGCGTGATGCCAGCGGCGTCGAGCAATATATCTCTTCGATCACCGGCGCGCAGAGCGCCATCGAATCTGCCGGCTACAACGAGAGCGTACGTGAGTTTATGCACTCCTACGACCGCTTTCCCACCAACATTCTCGGGACTTTGGCCGGTGTAGAGATGCCTGAGTGCTTCGAATAAATCATGAAAACGCTGAAAAAGATCCTCGCATGGAGCCTGGTCCTGTGCATATTCCTTTGCCTGGCTCCCAGCGCCTTTGCCCTGGTCTCACAAAGCGACAGCTTTTACGCCGCCGATTATGCCAATGTGCTCAGTGATTCCACTGAGCAGATGATCATCGACTATAACGGCGCCTTGGAACAGCAGTGCCAAGGCGCCCAGATCGTGGTCGTGACTGTAGATTATCTGGACGGCATGTACAGTGACGCCTACGCTTATCAGCTGTTTAACGACTGGGGCGTCGGTTCCTCCGAGTATAACAACGGCATGCTCCTTTTGCTGGCGGTCCAGGAAAACAAGGCGTGGCTGGCCTACGGTCTGGGCCTGACCTCAGATATTGACGGCAACGATGTGGACACGATGCTGGATCGATATTTCTGGGATGACTTTGACCGCGGCAATTACGACAGAGCGGTCACCAAAATGTTCAATGCCCTGCTGCGCTGGTATGATTCCGTTTATGGCTCCCAGGTAGCCAGTGCCGGAAGCTCATATAATGGTTCCGCAGACAGCGGCTCCTATACGCCCCAGCAGGAGCAGTACTACAACAGTTATGACGGTTTTCGTCAGATCCTTCGCTTACTCATTATCGTTGCGATCCTCGTTTCTCTGTTTGGTTCCGGAAACGGCCGCGGAGGCGGCTCTTGGCTCCCCTGGTATCTGCTGTTCCGATCTGCAAACAGACGCGGAAACTGGTATGGCCGCGGCGGTCGCCCCGGCGGCGGAAGCGGCTTCGGCGGTGGATTCGGAGGCGGTTTCGGCGGCGGCAGCGGCCATGGCGGCGGGGGCTTTTCCGGCGGCGGCGGAGGCCGAAGATAAACCAATACAGAAAAAGAATGGAGAACGAGAATGTCTATTGAAAAAGGGCGTGCCTATTTCCGCAGCCTCGGTCTGGAAGACCGTGTACAGGAGTTTGAAGTATCCTCCGCTACCGTTGATTTGGCAGCGCAGGCCTTGGGTGTGGAAGGCGCGCGGATTGCGAAAACGCTGTCTTTCAAAACAGCGGACGGCTGCATGCTGATCCTTGCCGCGGGTGACGCCCGGATCGACAATCACAAGTTTAAAGATAAATTTCATTTCAAGGCGAAGATGCTTTCAGCCGATGAGGTGCTGGAGCTGGTCGGTCATCCCGTTGGCGGCGTGTGCCCCTTTGGGTGCAACGAGGGGATCCCCGTCTACCTGGATGACAGCCTGAAGCGTTTTGTTACGGTGTTCCCCGCTGTGGGCAGTGCCAGCAGCGCCATCGAGCTGAATCTGGAGGAGCTGTTTAAATACTCCAAAGCTCTGGAATGGATCGACGTCTGCAAATTACCGGAATAAGCGCCAAATGAAGAACCGGGAGGCTTTCGCAGCCTCCCGGTCTTTTTATCACAGGACTACTTTATTGAAGTTCTTTTTCCCGCGTTTGAGGATCACGCCATTCTTCAGCTCCGCCGCGGTAAAGCTGAGCCCGATGTCATTGACCTTCACATCATTTACCGTGACACCGCCCTGCTGTATGTTCCGGCGCGCGTCGGATTTGGAGGGGCACAGCCCGGTCTTCACCAGCAGCGTCATGATATCGATCCCGCCGCCGGTCAGATCGTCCGGGCTCAGCTGCGTGGTCGGCATGTTCTCATCACTGCCCTTGCCGGAAAAAAGCGCCTTTGCGGAAGCTTCCGCTTTTTTTGCCTCTGCCTCTCCGTGGACCAGGCTTGTCAGTTCATAGGCCAGGATCTCTTTGGCCTTGTTCAGCTGATTGCCCTCCCAGGCCGCCATCTCCTCGATCTGATCCAGGGGCAGGAAGGTCAACATACGGATGCACTTGAGCACGTCAGCGTCGCCCACGTTGCGCCAATACTGATAAAAATCATAGGGGCTGGTCTTATTGGGATCAAGCCATACGGCGTTGCCGGCGGTTTTGCCCATCTTGTTGCCCTGAGAGTCAGTCAGCAGCGTGATGGTCATGGCATGGGCGTCCTTGCCCAGTTTCTTACGGATCAGCTCCGTGCCGCCAAGCATGTTGCTCCACTGGTCGTCACCACCAAACTGCATGTTGCAGTCATAGTGCTGGAAAAGGTAATAGAAATCATAGCTCTGCATGATCATATAATTGAATTCAAAGAAGCTCAGCCCCTTCTCCATCCGCTGCTTATAGCACTCGGCCCGCAGCATATTGTTGACAGAGAAGCACGCTCCAACTTCCCGGAGCACATCCACATAGTTCAGATCCAGCAGCCAGTCGGCATTGTTGACCATCAGGGCCTTGCCATCACTGAAATCGATGAAACGCTCCATCTGGCGTTTGAAGCACTCGGCATTGTGGTTGATATCCTCACGGGTCAGCATCTTGCGCATATCAGTCCGCCCGGAGGGATCGCCGATCATGGTAGTCCCGCCGCCGATCAATGCGATAGGCTTATTGCCCGCCATCTGCAGGCGCTTCATCAGGGTCAGCGCCATAAAATGACCGGCCGTCAGGCTGTCCGCCGTGCAGTCAAAGCCGATGTAGAAGATGGCTTTGCCATTATTGACCATCTCACGGATCTCTTCCTCATTGGTAACCTGCGCGATCAGGCCGCGTGCAACCAGTTCCTCATAAATTCCCATGTTTTCTTCCTCTTTTACCTTTCCTTTTGAATCATAGATTCCGCCAGCTCAGCGGCAAATTCGATGTAAGCGGGACAGTGGCTCTTATCCCCTTTCAGTTGTTCACAGCGCAGGCAGCCAAACTGCTCCTGGAACGCAGTGCAAAAGGCTTTGGCCAGTGCTGCGCTCTTATCTTTTGCTTCCAGATCCTTGGCGTCCGCAAAGGGGTTAGCCAGTCCAACAGCCATCACGCCTCCGGATACGGCGCCGCAGACTTCATTGCAGCGAAGTCCCCCGCCGAAGCCCGCGCTGACAGCAAGAGCCGTCTGATCATCAAGGCCGGTATAATCCCGGCAGGAAGTCAGCACGCTCTGCGCACAATTAAAACCACTCAGATGCTGTTTTGTTGCTTCTTCTTTGACCCCCATGGATCGCATCCTCCAACGAATACATTTTCTGTACAGACCGTTTCAGGCCTTCCGCAGATCATAATTTGCCTGGATACAGCTGATGGCCTGGGTCAGCGCACGGTTGACCGGAGTCGGGATCCCGAGCTCATCGCCGTACCGGGCGATCGCCCCGTTCAGATGCAGGATCTCCGTCTGCCGGTGGTTGAGAAGCACATCCTGTGCCATGGAGGGATAATAATCGGCAAAGCCCGCGGCCAGGCGCGGCAGCTCCTGCTGCATCTCGGGCCACAGATCTCCGGCCCCCGCAGCCTGTGCCACCTGACAGGCCTCCTTCCAAACGCTGAGGACCAGCTCTCTCCCCTGCTCATTGGCCAGGATCGCGCCGACCTTCAGGCCCAGAAGAGCGGAAACCGTGTTGTAACCGCTGTTGGAGATCGCCTTGCGCCAGATATAGGGCCAAATGTTCTCTTCATAGCTGGCGATGCAGCCGCCTTTGGCAAAGCATTCCTGCAGCCACAGGCCCGCTGTACGACTGGCTTCACTCTCACAGGCGGGTCCGAAACGCATAACGATACCGGATTCCGGCTTGCTGACGCATACGCCAGGCTCAGGCAGTTCCGTGCCGATCTGACCGAAGCCGCAGAGGATCCGCTCTGCGGGCACATACTGCTTGAGCACATAATCGTTATCAAGGCCGTTCTGCAGAGAAATCAGAACCGTATGATCATCGATGCAGGGCATCACGGAGGGCATAATGTTCTCCGTCTGGGTCGCCTTGACCATGATGATCACCATATCCATAACGCCGATCTCACTTGCGTTGTAAGCACAGGTAAAGCCCGTCAGCCGTTCCTCTTCGCCGTTGAGGCGAAAGCGCAGGCCCTCAGCCGCGATCTTGTCCATATGCGCCTTGTACATGTCCACCAGGTACATATCCGCGCCGCCGCGCTTCAAATAAGCTGCGAACACGCTGCCCGCCGCGCCGCTTCCGATCATAGCAATTTTCATGCCAGCATCCTCCATTCATTGATGTTCGAGTTTATACTTCTCCGCAGCTGCCAATTGTTCTTCCGCACCGGCCAGCGTGATATCTGTGATATGATCGCCGCCGTGCAGTCTGGCAAGCTCATGGCATCTTCCGGAATGATCCAAGGGGACGACCTCTGTATATGTCCTTCCGCCGCGCTCTTCCTTGTTGATCAGATAATGACTGTCCGCCATTGCGGCGATCTGCGGCAGATGGGTCACGCACATGACCTGCTTTCCCGCGGAGACGGAGTAGAGCTTCTCCCCTACCCGCTGCGCCGCGATCCCGGAAACGCCGGTATCGATCTCGTCAAAAATCAAAGTCCCGACCGGATCGTTAGCCGCAAAAACATTTTTCATGGCCAGCATGATCCGGCTCAGTTCACCGCCGGAAGCAATCTTACTGATGCGTCCCAGCTCCTCACCGGCGTTGGCCGACATGATAAAACGCACAAGGTCCGCGCCGCTTGCGTCAAACCCAAACGCATTGTCAATCGGCATAAACTCCACAGCAAATCGCACCGAGGGCATGCTGAGCTCCTTCAATTCCGCAACGATTCTCTTCTGCAGTTCTGAAGCAGCCGCTTTCCGCGCCTTGCTCAACACAGCCGCCGCTTTCCGGCAGGTTTCCACCTGAACGGAAAGCTCTTTTTTTAATTTTGCGCTGCGTTCGTCCGCATACTGGATATCGTCCAGCTTCTCCCTGCATTGTACAAGGTATTCCAGCAGCGCCGTATCGTCCCAGCCGTATTTTCGTTCCAGCTTTCCCAGAAGAGATAGCCGCTCTTCCAATTGGTTATACTCTTCCGGAGAAAAGTCCAGGCTTTCCCGAAAGTCCCGCAGCTGCTCCGAGGCGTCCGTCAGTGAGAAGATCGCTTCCCGGATGGCGGATGCCGCAGGCTCCAGATCAGTGGTAATCGACGCAGACCGCTCTGCGTAATAAAGTGCGTTCTGTGCCATGGAAACGGCATTATCGTCATTCCCATCAAGCAGGGTGACAGCGTTGTCCAAAGCCTCTGTCAGCTTCTCAGCGTTGCGGAGCAGATCCCGTCGGGCGCTGAGGGCGTCTTTTTCCCCGCTCTTCAGCTCCGCCCGCTCAAGCTCCTGGATCTGATAGCGCAGGCTGTCGCTGAGCCGTTCCTTTTCGATCTCATCCATTTCCAGCCGCTTGAGCTCTTTTTGGATCTGTTTTACTCTCTGATATTCTGTTTGAAAAGCCCGGATCGGCAGGTCCAAGGCCCCAAAACGGTCCAGATATTCCAGATGACGGCGCTCGTCCATCAATTGCCTGCCGTCGTTTTGCCCATGGATATCCACCAGCAGCGCGGCAAGCTCCTTCATCTGTGCCGCGGTCACAGGGACGCCGCATACCCGACAGCTGCTTTTTCCGTCGGCGCTGATCCGGCGCTGAAGGATCAATTCGTCCTCGGCTTCGATCTCGTTTTCCGCAAGCCAGTCTTCTGTGCCGCCTATGTCAAAGACTGCTGTCACAAGCCCTTTTTCCGCGCCATGACGGACCAGCTCCCGGCTTACGCGTTCCCCCAAGACCGCACCGATGGCGTCGATCACAATGGATTTACCAGCGCCCGTCTCACCTGTCAGGACATTCAAGCCCCCGGAAAAATGGATATCCGCCCGCTCTATGACCGCTATATTTTCAATATGCAAATCATTCAGCATAGCTCGTTCCCTGCCCGGATCCTCTCAGAAAAGCATCTCGATCTCGCGGCACAGGGCCTGTGCCGCTTCATTATCGCGCATCGCAAGAAACGCCGTATCGTCTCCGGCGAGGGTCCCCACCAGTCCTTGAATATCCATCGCGTCGATGGCGGAGCAGGCCGCAGGAGCAAGTCCCGGCAGTGTGCGGATCACAAACAGATTCTGAGCCACATCGTAGGAAACCACGCTCTCTTTGAATATAGTGCGCAGTCTTTGCTCGGTGCCATCCGCCTCCGGCTTGCTGCTGGCCACGTAGCGATAGTTGCCGTTGGGGCCAAGTTCCTTGACCAAGCGCATATCTTTGATATCTCTTGAGAGGGTAGCCTGCGTGCTTTTGACCCCACGCTCCGCCAAGGCCTTCAGGAGCTGATGCTGTGTTTCAATTTCCCGTTCGGCGATAATTTCCAAAATTGCGTTCTGTCTGCCTGGTTTCATGCCGCGTCCCTCCGTTATCTCAATTTTTCATAGGCGATCTCATAGAAGCTCTTCAGTCCCAGATTCGCCATATTGGTGTAGTGACTGGATCGAAAAACACGGACGATATCGCCGTTTTCCAGATCCATCACAGGATTTCCATCCACTGACATATAGGCCCTGCGCCCGTGCAGCTTCTCCGTTTTGACCTGGATCGTCCGCTGCGGATCCAGCACAAAGGACCTGGCGCCCATCACATGGGCGCAGATAGGACTGATGATCAGATTTTCCGCGTCCGGCTCCACGATGGGCCCACCGGCCGACATGGAGTAACCGGTGGAACCGGTGGGTGTGGAGAGGATGATGCCGTCGCCGGAGAAGCTGGTGATCGTATCCCCGTCACAGCTGGCCGTCAACTGGATGCAGTCGCCATAGCCGTGCAGCACAATATCGTTGAGGGCATGATCGGTATAAATGACCTGTCCGTTTCGCACCAGACAAACCTCGATCATCATCCGGCGGCTTATTTTATAGTCTCCTCTGGCCGCATCAAGGATAAGCGACAGATCCTCCGGCTCCAGGGCCGTCATAAAGCCCTTGGTGCCGAGATTGACGCCCAGGATCGGGATCGGAAGATCATGCAGCTGACGCACTACGGAAAGTATCGTCCCATCCCCGCCGATCACGATGCACAGATCGCAGTCTCTCACGACTTTATTCAGCGGCTGCACCGCCACATCCTCCGGCAAGACCTCCGGGTCATCTTCCGCAAATACCGGGCAAACCACCGATGCGAAGCCCGCTTCCGCGAGCATGGTGCAGGCTCTTCGCGTCAGTTCAAGATTGTTATCCCGGAAAGGGTTAGGGCATACAGCAATCATGGTCATCCACCCTCATAAAGCATCATGGGAAGCAGCCACCACAGCATCCACGTCGATGACCGCGGCAGGCCCTTCACTGTTTTTCATATGGCAAATATATTCAATATTGCCTTCGGGCCCTTTGATGGGCGAATAGTCCAGACCCTCAACGCGCAGGGACCGGGATGCGGCGAAGTCCAATATCTGCCGGATCACCTCTTTGTGTACCGAGGGATCCCGTACGACGCCTTTCTTCCCCACGGCCTCCCGGCCGGCCTCAAACTGCGGTTTGATCAGGCAGATCAGATCCGCCCCATCCTTCAGAAGTTGCTGCACCGCCGGCAAAACCAGGCGGATCGAGATAAAAGACACGTCCATAACGGCCAGATCCAGCGGTTCCGAGATCTCCGCTTCGCTGATATAGCGCAGATTCGTCCGTTCAATATTCACCACGCGTTCATCCGTGCGAAGCTTCCAGGCCAGCTGTCCGTAGCCCACATCAACAGCGTAGACACGCGCGGCCCCGTGCTGCAGCAGCACGTCGGTAAAGCCGCCCGTGGATGCGCCGCAGTCTATGCATACTTTCCCGGAAGGGTCAACGGGAAACACCTTTAAAGCCTTGTCCAATTTATAGCCGCCGCGACTGACAAAGGGCAGCGTCTCCCCGTGGATCTCCACGGATGCGTCGGAGGCGACCGGTGTGCCGGGCTTGTCCATACGCTGTCCGTTCACAAATACGACGCCGCTCATGATGGTCGTTTTGGCGCGTTCACGACTTTCGGTAAGACCGCGTTCAAAGACCAACTGGTCCAGTCTGACTTTCTTCATACCGTCTCCGCTCTGTTACGTCAAGTCCATTGCGGCTTTCACAATGGCCTGTACATCCAGGCCCCGATCCCGCAGAAGCAGTTTTCGGTCTCCGTGCGGCAAGATCCCGTCGCCCAGATTCAAAAGCGCCGCTTTTTTCAGACACAGTCCCTGCAGCTCGGCCTGGGCCAGGATACTGGTACCGAGACAGTCCGCAGCGCAGACTTCTTCCGCCGCAACAAGGCGTCCGGTCTTTTTTAAAGAATCCATCACCAGGGGATACACATCCCCTGCGATCCGATTGATCTTGATGACCTCGGCGGATATTCCCTTTTCTTCCAGACAGTCTGCCGCGGAGAGCGCCTCGTTGATCAGCATACCATAGCTTACGATCGTCACATCGCCGCCTGTTCGGATTCGCTGTTCCGGTCCCTCAGAGCAGCCGGTATAGTTCCCCTCTCCGCCCCTGGGATAACGGATAGCCACGGGACCGTCCGATTCAAACAGAGCCACGCGAAGCATCTCGCGAAGCTCCGCATAGCTGGCAGGGCAGAAAACCGTCATGCCGGGTACGGAACGCAGGAAGCTCACATCAAGGATGCCGTGATGTGTCTCCCCGTCTCCGCCGACGATACCGGCACGATCCACACCCAGGACCACATGCAGCTTCTGCAGGGCCACATCATGGATCAGCATATCGTAGCCACGCTGCAAAAAGCTGGCGTACACCGCGAAAACAGGGATCGCCCCCTGCTTAGCCATGCCTGCCGCCATAGATGTCGCATGCCCTTCTGCGATGCCGACGTCTTGAAAACGGTCCGGGAATCTGGCGGCAAAACGATCCAGTCCGGTACCGCAGGACATGGCAGCGGTAATGGCTGTGATCCTGCTGTCCGCTTCCGCAAATTCGCATAAGTATTGGCCAAAGCGGTCGGAAAAGCTCTCCCCGGAACACTTCAACGCGCCGGTGGCCGGATCAAAGGGTCCAACGCCATGGTACAGCTCCGGGTGCTCCTCGGCATAGCTGCAGCCCTTGCCTTTTTTGGTCAGCACATGGACAATGACGGGCTCACGCAAATCGCGCGCCCAGCGCAGGATAGATTCCAGCTTTGAAACATCATGTCCATCCACAGGTCCGATATAATTCAGATCCATGGCGCTGAACATATTGCCCGGCAAAACCGTATCCTTTATCCTTTCCTTGATTTTATGATTGAACTGATAAATCGCCGGCACTTTGGAAAAAGCCTCTCGGTACGCCCGCTTGAAGCTGATATAGCTGGGCTTCACCCGCATCCGCTGCAGCTGCCGCGCGATCCCGACAACATTGGCGTCAATGGACATGTTATTGTCGTTAAGAATGATCACCAGCGGTTCTTTGCTGGCAGCGGCCCCGCACAGTCCTTCATAGGCAAGTCCGCCAGTCAGAGCGCCGTCGCCGATCACGGCCACAACATCATAATCCAGCCCCAACATCGTCCTCGCCTTGGCCATTCCCAAAGCGACCGATACGGAGTTGGACGCATGCCCGGCAATAAACGCGTCGTCATTGCTCTCATAGGGCTTCGGGAACCCCGACAAGCCGCCGTATTGACGCAATGTGGAAAACTGTTCCCTGCGTCCGGTGATGATCTTGTGGGTATAGCTCTGATGCCCCACGTCAAACACCAGACGGTCTTTCGACGTATCGTAAACGCGGTGCAGCGCGACCGTCAATTCCACTGTTCCCAGATTGGAGGCCAGATGGCCGCCGGTTTTGGAAACACTTTCGATCAAAAATTGCCTGATCTCCGCGCACAGCGGCTTCAAGTCTTCCGTTTTTAGTTTCTTCACATCCCCGGAGGAATGAACGCTCTCCAATATACCCAAAGCTTACCCCTATCCGGCTTGCCGGAAAAATTCAATTGCGCCGCTGCGCAAGAGAATCCGCCAGCGCAAAGAGAAAATCTGTGTCTTTATATGCCTGCCGCAGAGCATTTTTCGCTTGTTCTGTAAGCCGCTCAACCAGTTGTCTGCAGGCATCTTCTCCAAGCAAAGCCATATATGTGTTTTTGTTTTCCTGCGCGTCGGAGCCGATGGGTTTCCCAAGCTCCTCCTTGGTACTCAAAACATCCAGCATATCGTCGCGGATCTGAAACGCCATGCCGATCGCAGCGCCGAACATAGCCGCCGCCTCCAGCTGTTCTTCCGTACCGCCGGCCGCGGCAACACCCATCTGGCATGCGCCGATCAGAAGCGCGCCGGTTTTCCTGCTGTTGATCTCGTTGAGCTGCGCTTCGCTAAGCTGCTTTCCCTCGCCCAGCATATCCAGATATTGGCCGCCGCACATGCCGTCCAGGCCGACCGCCCCTGCCAGGATTTCCGCGCAGCGGGCACGCCTGTCAGCCGGTAATCCGCTCCTGAGGATAGTTCCGAAGGCCTCCGCCTGCAGCGCATCCCCGGCCAAAGTCGCTGTGCACTCGCCATAGATCACATGGTTTGTCGGACGCCCCCTGCGCAGGTCGTCATTGTCCATGCAGGGCAGGTCGTCGTGGATCAGGCTGTAGGTGTGCAGCATCTCAATGGCGCAAGCCACCGGAAGCGCTTCTTTCACATCGCCGCCGGAAAGCCGGCAGAATTCCAGAACCAGAATAGGCCGGATCCG
>JAEEGL016790806.1_pt1 | contig 11418 bp, 14 predicted proteins | sample 9134231 | NCBI WGS metagenome assembly JAEEGL01 (sample SAMN16246548, study PRJNA631951) | gut metagenome | biome: gut microbiome; feature: rumen; material: fiber-attached | host: Bos | place: Iran: Karaj | collected 2018-10
CGACAAATATCCTCATCAGCTTCTTGTCAGGCTCGTATGTCAAAACGCATCGTTCTCTGTACGAAGTATTCTTTATCCTATTTTTCTAATCGCAATCTGTTTTCCGCATTTACTGCATTTTGCAAAATAATCTGGATGCCATCCTGCTTCGATCTTTGACTCCTCTCGTAACTCAGATTTTGTATCTTCCTCTGAATCTATCAAACGACCGAAGCCACATTCCGGACAGATTAGCTTTTTCTTTTTCGGTTTCATGCTCTCTCCTCCTTATGATATTGTGTACATATACATATGAACACTCAGTTTTAAATTTTGGCATTGCCTCATGCGAACATGAACAATGCCTTTTATGCTACCTGCAGCAGATCAAGCTGCTCCAACCTGATTTCTGCTGCCTGTCTCGATACATTAAACATACCGGCAATATTCTCGACAGCTATTACATAATCCTCAGACTGGTCATCTATTAAATAATCCGTTTCCTCTCCATATATCCTCTGAATCTCATTCAAAGCATATTCCATGAAAGGAATCTTCGGCATAAGCAACGCCGCCGCCAAAGAATTGGCCTGCCACTCTTCTTCATCATTTTCTGTTTTGAATCCGGTGAACCTTCTTTCAAGATCCTTACTATAAGTCTTAAGATAAGGTTTTCGGAACTCATATTTCTGATTCGTCGGTGAGTGGTATGACCGATGTAGTATCCAGTGTGATGCCTCATGTGCAAGCGTAAACCTTCTTCTTGGAATATTTCTATTTCCACTTAGAGACATGTCAATAAGAATATCCCCTGCACTCAAATCCAACTCTATTGGTCTATAAGATAGGTCGTAGCACGGAACTTTTGCATCCTCAAATGCTATTAGCCCGAGTACACTCTTATCTGCCGCTATATTCTTGCTCCTTACATTAAGGAACAAGCACTCCTTTATCAAATAATTAATGTCTACCTCTCCAATCTTGTCAACAGAACCGGGAAGGTACTCTTTCATGATCATGAGTGCGATATTGTCAAAATCCCGTTTGTACAACCGATACATTCCGTTTGGATACTGAGGGTAATCCAAAACCATACTAATCCCCCTTTTTGCTCTGGGAATTGATAGTATCGATAAATGCCTGCCATTGTTCATCCGGAATGTTATGATCTCGCGCAGTCCTCAATGCGACACGCGCAATATCTGTCTTCCCAATATAATCAGTCAGGTCCGGATAACTACCTTCCCTAATATCTCCGGCAAGATCGTAGAATGTATTCAGCTCAGATTGAGGAATCTGAAGCACCTCTATCATCTTTTCTAAATACTTGACCGGAGGCCAACGGTTTCCCTTTTCGACATCGCTAAGGTATGCTGGTGCCATGCCAATATCTGCCGCTACAGATCTTAACGACTTTCCAAGGGATTCCCGCTTCTCTTTTATATACTGCCCAAAAGTCAGCCCTTCTTTACCCATACCATTCACCTCTTTCGTTATTCTGTATGCGTGTACATATACATATTAACATACTATCCAAAAAAAAGCAACCCCTACAGAGAATTATTCTGTAGGGATTACCAAGTAGGACGTTGGACTCATAATCCATGATTCGCTTGATAAAATAGATGTTGCGGGATTCTGTATAATAGTTGGTTCATATCCCTGTGTTTTCACCATTGACGCATCAATCAAATAAATATAGTATCTGTCTTCATACAGCTTAGCTGTCTCTATCTCGTTCTCAGACCAATAGAAATGAGGATTCCCGGAGAAAGACTTCACCTCAATAAATCTATCATACTCCGCTGATGCTTCGTCCTCATAGGAAAGAATATCATAACCGGCAGACACATCAATAACCGATATTCTCTTTACGCTATCCTTTTTAGCAGATTGTGAAAGCCTCCGTTTTTCATACTCCACAACAAACAATTCTGCTTCTTCCCCTTGTAATTCTTGTTGCTCCAGCTGCTTTTTTAACTGCTCTAAAGATTTCTTTGTTCCTTGCTTACGCTTATACTCTGCAAAAACCGACTCGTACTCGGGATTAAGTACAAGCTCTCCACCGGATTCCTTTAAAACCTTATATTGGATCAATATATTACGGAATAATGCCGCCGATACCGAAAAACCATACCGTTCAATAACATAAGCTTTTCGTTCTCTGTTATAATGGATTGCTTCAGTATCAAGAAAACCATCTTTGGATATCTGTACTAAGCAGGCTGTACATAATGCTTTGTTGAAATCATCAGACGCTCGTATCTCAGACGCCAATTCCGTGGGATAGAGATATCCAACCTTCTCTTCAATAAGATTCAGGTACTTAAAAAATGCCACGGCAGCACCAAAATTAAGCCTTATGTCATTCTGCAGGCCACAGAGCTTCTGTATGGAGCTCTTCTGTACCCTCGAATCACCTAAAACCTGCTTTGCGAAATATGCTATTCCGGCAATATCACCTATATTGTTATACCGTCTTAGTTCTTCTTGCATAATCTCTCAGTACCGCCTTGATATCTTCATCACCATCATCCCCAAGATAACTGTCAAATAACGGAATGGGCATGCTCTCGATAATCTCCATCAATCGCTGTTCCTTTTCCTGCAATCTTGTATGTATCGTATTATCGACAGAATCGTTAGAAACCAAATAGTAATAGTGTGTTTCCACACCCTCTTTTAATCCATATCTGTGAATACGATCTTTTGACTGCAAAAAATGAGCAGCATTAAACGAGCGTTCCAGATAAATAGCATTATGACATGCTTTATGAAGCGATATCGACTCCGAAACTGCAAATGGATTTGCAATGATCACCTTAAAAGAGCTCTCTGGATTGTGAAACTCCTTTACTATGGCTTCCCGGGTCAGTGAATACTCTTCATCCTCTTCAGTTAAGTCATCCCCAGCTATAGGTGTTGCGCCATATAGCGTCCTGGTCTCAATTCCTTGGCTTTCCAGATATTTGCTGAGCATTTCTATATTCTTAATGTAGCAAGCCCAAACAATTACTTTCCCGCCATCGTCAATAATGCCTTGAATAATATCCCTTGCCTTTTCATATTTGGCAGGAATCTCATTTTCAGAATACTTCAGGATTTCTCTCAGCATGTCGGAGTCATCTTTAATGTTTGAAAAATCGACCCCTTCTATTGCCGCAAAATCACTAATAGGCTGCCGTAAAAGCGCCGGATTGGTTGCAGCCTGCATCAGACGAATCAACCTTGCTTTAACTAATTCGCTCTTCAGCCTTTGATCACGTCCCCCAGCAATATCACTAATATACTGTTTTTCTATATAGTCATAGATCTTCCGCTGCGAAGGCTTCATCTCTACGACTATTGGCGGATGGTTAATCGCAGGCGGAATCCCAAGATCCCCCTTTTTGATACGCATAAAGTACGGAGAAATCGAATCCAAAAGCGTCCCCACTCTTGGATCTTCCTGGTTCTTCGACATATCCTTAAGTTGCCCGATATGGAACTTGATGATATTCTTAGTAGGCCAAATGAACTTGAACAGATTATATAAATCTTCATATCCATTCGGTGCCGGCGTACCAGTCAGAACAACCCGCGACTTGCATACATTCGCTAAAGACATAATGCTTTGCGATATGATGCCACCACTTGTATTTTTTATTTTATGGGCCTCGTCAAGAATGACCATCACCCTATTCTTTTTCAAGAAAAAAGTCAATTCATCAACAAGTGATATGACGGAAGCATATGACACCAAGGTAATTTCCGCAGGTGTAAAGCTATATAGGTATTGCCTTTTTTCTTCAACATCCAACTTGCCGGAAAGTCGCTTAGAAGTCGCTTTGTGCCCAAAGCACTCTTCATACTCCAGTTCCCATGGGGCAAAAGCATTTAGCGGCGAAATGATTAACAGCCGGTCAACCTTTTTAGGGTCTGCGTCATCCAGATTGTGAAGATAGGCATACGCACCATAGACAATACTTGTTTTACCTGCTCCTGGAACAGAAAAATTACAGGCATTTTGAGAAAAAGCCAGGTGATACGCCGCCAACATTTGCAAATCATAAAGGGTTCTGTTTGGCAGATTATCTATCAACGAATCCTTAAAAGCCTTGAATTCGTTTATGTCGCATTCATTATTCCTAATGCTTAGTGCTTTTTGCGAGAACTCATCAAAGTTCTTTTCTTCCTGATAGTATGCCTGAATACCTGAATCCGCATTACCCTGTAATTCGACCTCGCATTGTGCATACTTTGCTGCGCTTTGAATACGACTAATGCATTTATTCAGGTCATCACCGACATCAAAAACAATCCCGTCCCCCTCTACTGTAAAGACAGAATTATCCTTCAAAAGACGCATGGCCCTTTTGTTATTCAATATTAAATCTATATCGCCCGATACGATTACCTTATCCTCCGTATCGTTTGCATCGATCTTAATTGTCGCCATGTGTTATACCACCCATCAACTATTGTATATTTCAGAATACTTTTTAGCCATCTCAATAATCTCTTCCAGATAGCTCTCCACACCGGAATCTGATTTGAAAGAAGGCTGGTCTGTATCAACAGCAGACAACGCCGCATACGCCTTTTGGAGAAGTTTCATCGGTTCTGCAGCCTGCTGTTTGTTGTTGAGCTTATCTCTCGAACTATTGAAATTCTCATAAAGAGCCTTGCTCACTTTTTCTTTCCATGCGTTATCCCTTGCCCGCATCAAGCGTTTTAAATCCCCATCTGGATTATCCCGGATAATGTCATCAACTGACTGCTCTGTAACAGATTCGACCGTTGCAAAATGATCCTCCGAAAACTTACGCCAAATATCCTCGTTCGCAAACAAGCTTGCGTCCGTCTGCGTTTTAGTTGGCTTCCTTATGATATCTCGGAAGTCGGTCTGATCCAGTCCTAATCTAATGTAATCAAAGGCTATGGCTTTAAGATCCGAAACATCTGTCTCTACATCATACCCCCACATCTTTGTAATCCCACCGCCTTTATATCCGCGCAGCGCAGCTTCAAGCTTCTGGAATGGATCTTCAGTTTCTTCAAGCATAGTATAGATGCCGGTATAACCATAGTTATCCAGGTATTCGTTCATCAAATCCAGGATTCTCAAATACCATGAGACGTCTTTTGCCTTTACGCCCATAAAACTGGCTATCTCACTATCTGTAAACCCCTCATCCCGAAGATCACCGGCTTTCAAATACTTCTCAATAGGACCGTAATCAACCTTCGCATCTTCTCCCATCTGATAAGTTGTCTCAAGCCGAAGGATCTCTTTTCTATCCGCATCGATAGGAAGAATAATGGCTTCAAAGAACTGAGTATGCTGCTTTGTATTTGCCGGAATGGATTCATCTCTCCATATGTTATTAAGAAGACTCGCCCGCCTGTTTCCATCAATGATTTTTCCATCCGCAGTAACTATGCCGTAACGCTGCTGGTGGTCTTCCAACAAGCTCTTCTTCGTCCTCTCATTTGCTTCAGGCTTTGAATCCCATAAAAACTTCTCAATGATTGCAACGTCCTCGGCATTATCCGGATCAAGAACATGATGCTGTCTTTCATATGACTTTACTTCTGCTCCGATTCTTCCGTTGTAAGGATTATATGTCAGAATGCTAAGCGGGATACTATACACATCGAAAGTTTCCCTCTCTCCGTGATAAGTCAGTTTTACCCCCGTCATAACAGGCTTGCTGTCCTTCTTAATCTTCGCCAGTTCAGCTTTCCTTTGTTCCGCGTTCATTTGCATCATCCTCCTTACAAATAGTATTCTATGATGGTATCCATCATCCCGATGGAATTAAGGTTAATTAAATAATCAGAGCAACGATGTATCTTGTTCAGATCTGATTGCCTTGCAACCCACCCTGCGCCGTCAATAATACTTATGTACAAGGTCTTTTCCTTATCAGATTTCCCTTGATTCTTATCTCGCAGTTTACTACAGATAGCTTCAGCTTCTTTTGCCAACCTTGTCTGTGTGCTGGATGTCGTTATGCCATATGTAACATCTATCATAAGACGTGGGTGTTTCACGTCAGGTATTGCAATACTTATTTGCTTCTCGGCAAATGGAACAATTTCTTTAATCGCGTATGTCAGGCCTTCCCTATCACATTTTTTTGTAATACTTGTAGATACCTTATTAAAGAAACTGTCACCAATCCTATTATTGTATTTCCCCTCATATCCTTTCTTTACAAGACGCCTGATGTCATCATCATCAGCAAGCCTTCCTATTGTAGTTGCATCAATAGAAAAGTTCGTCAGATAAAACTCCGGTATGAGTTCCTGATATTCTTTCAAGGTTCTTCCATACATCAGAAGACGGCTTACCATTGACATCCAATCAGGAGATTCAATCATCTGAACCCTCAAAGCACCCATAGACCACTCACTTGTGGGTGTAAATCCTTTATGGATTCTGAGCATGGTAATTATTCGTTTAAACTTTTCTTCAGAAATATTCAACACGCTTGTAATTCTATCCAGAGATTCCGGAGTCTCTATAATATACTTCTGAAGCCCTTCTTCAGTTGTGATGCCAAGCAACTCTGTCTTGATTTCCTTAACATCCTTTTCAACGGCGTCATCAAATTCCTTTTCCAGTTCAGGGTCAATGTAGAACATGGTCGCGGATTTAATGAAGTCCTCAATACCAAGTGGTGTAGGCTTACTTGTTGGCATTCTTGGCACCTCCCTTTTTCCTTGACTTCGTATAGCTTTCTTCCAATCTTCCTGCAACCGCTTTTATGACTGGAACACATACGGTATTACCAAGCAGGTCAAAACCTAATCTCTTATCTTTATCACTCTTTTCAAAATCTTCCAATGAGTATTCTGGAGGATATCCGAAAAGACCAAGCCCTTCTTTTAGCGTTAGATTCCTTATCCCATTTCCATCAATCACGCCTATCGTTTCCATGTCCATCGCAACCATTGTCGGCGTAATACCATTAGGATCAAGTATTCTGCTAAACTCAAAGCTCAGCTTTCCTGCAACTATGTTGTATCCCTTCGGCTTTGTTTCGTCAGGGATTCTCTCATAGATAGTCCTTGTCTGAGAATCTGTTTCCTTTGCAACCTTCTTTTTAGGATGCTCATAAACCAGATACCCAAGTTCTACAAGATGATCCAGCATTTCTTCCAGGTTATCTCGGTCATAAAATGTCCTGATCTGATCCGCAGTCAGGGGCATTCCGTCCATCCAGTCTATTCCTATAACCTTTGCCCAATGTTTTTTCCTACGCTCTTTCAGCAGTTGGTTCAAGAGGTTACTCTCGTCTTCCGAAACATCACCTTTTATGCCAAGATCCCAGCTATGGATATTATTTTCTCCACCACGTTTGTCCTTTATTGATTTTCCATACAGTTCATTTACCTCATACTTGGCAAAAAGCTTTCTGGAAAACTCATTGTCTATTGTATCCAGCCCATGCTCCATAACAGAATCAAAAGTTGCTGTCGTAATTGGGAAATTATCAAGTGACAGTTTTTCCTTCTTAGTTCCGACAATGTAGATTCGATTTCTACATTGAGCCAGCCCAAAATTCTGCGCATCAAGAACTTTCCATGTCACTTTATACCCCATCGTATCCAATGATTGTAGGATTGTAGCCAGCGTTCTTCCTATATCATCCTCTGGCTTCTCTTTGTCGTGAGTGACCAACCCTTCAACATTTTCAAGAATGAATCCATATGGCTGCTTATCACGGAGTATTCTTTCAACTTCAAAGAATAGAGTTCCCCTTGTGTCAGCAAATCCTCTCTGCTTTCCGGCAACACTAAACGCTTGACAGGGAAAGCCTGCAAGCAGGAAATCAAAATCCTTTATATCTTTTGTATCAATTTTTGACACATCCCCGGAAACCTTATCTTCAGGGAAGTTTCTCTTAAGCGCAGTAAGCGCAGCATCCTTTATCTCCGCCGTTAATACACATCTGGTATCGTATCCGGCTTCTTGAAATGCCTGCTCAAACCCAAGACGTATTCCGCCCATGCCTGAGAATAAATCTATGAATTTTACTATTTTTTTAGGCATCGGCCTATACCTCCTGGTTTATCATTGTTTCATCACCTTCGTTATCATAAAATGAATCCGCAGGCTCATGTGATTGTATCTTTATATCAAATATGCACTCTTCAATCACCTGAATGCACTCGTCAATTTTCTTGTTAATATCACAACCCCAAAAATGGATAACGGTCCACCCCAAAAAGAGCAATGACTTGTCAACTTCAGCGTCTCTTTCCATGTTTCGGAGAATCTTCTTTATCCAATATTCTCCTTTAGGGCTTTTAAGAAGCCTTGGCTTTAACACCAGTTCCCAGTCTTTTCCGTGGAAGAACTCGCTATCACAAAAGACAGCAATCTTGTACTTCGTCATTGCTATATCAGGGCTTCCTGGTAGCTTGCTGTAGTTTTTTCTGTACCGGTAGCCCTTCTTCCACAATGCTTTTCGCAACTTCACCTCAATGGATGTATCTTTGGAGCGAATATTGCTCATTGCTTTGTGGCGTTGTTCCTTAGTTAATACATCCATCTGAATCTACGTCCTAATCCGTATTTTCCTTACGGCATCGTCTCGGATCTTCTGGTTTTGCCGCATCTTCAGGTATCAACCATGTTTTCCCCTTTAATACAGCGCCTTCAATCCTTCCTTCCTTGCAAAGAGTCGCTATCCTTCTTCTCGTAATATTCCATTTTTCCGCCATTTCGGTCGTCGTTAAAAATTCCATACGGTTTCTCCCTTGATCCAAGAAAACGCTACTTTATATTATATTCCCATACGGGAACATTTTCAAGTCTTTTCTGAACTTTTTCGTACCAAAATATAGGGCTTGCCGCAACCAGCAAACCCCATAATTATCACCATTTTCTCCCGTTCATTTGCCATTTATCGTGCTTCCGAATCCCCCGTACCGCCTGCCGCAGGGTGTTCGCCCGGCCGTGCTGGTGATATGGATGGGAAGACTTGTGCTTGTGGAATATAATCACCGTTCCCCGCTCCGGATACTCCGGATTATGCAGATACCAGTAATGGCCGGTATTCTTGGACATGATTGTTACATCGAACGCATCCGTAGCAATGATGGAAAAATACTGCGGATCCAGACATTTTAGGTCTTCATTGTTGAACATAGGCAGCCTCCTTCCCGGCAAACCATGCTTCCAGAGCCTGCGTCACCACCTCAGCCATCTGTACGGCGTTCATACCGGTGAAGTATTTCTCGCAGATATTGTCGGGCAGCTTCACCCTTGTTCCGTCATCACAGGAAGCTTTTCTCACGATCATCGCTTCGATAAGGCTCTCCGTCATGCCCTCAGTCAACTCCCCGCCATGCTTCCGCAGTTCCTCAGCCATCTTCGGCTTCAGTTTCACTCCCATCGCGCTGATTACTTTATACACGGTTTCCTGCTCTTCTTCTGACAGATAGGACACATCTACAGCCGCCAGAAGAGCAATCTTGTTATCATCGACCAGATCCTTGAACGGACGGATCAGGCTGTTGATTCGCAGATACCGCGCCGCACTCCGGCTTGAATATCCATATTCTTCAGCCAGGACATCCCTGGTCTTGAACCTGTGGCCATTATGTCCACAAGTCTCTGTCGGTGTCTCACCGTTCAGGATCTGAAGTTCCCGGATAATGTCATTCCGCTTCCCCTGACAGCGTACCTTGTCGTATTGCATCCCCATGACCGTAGCCTTCTCGGAAGGAAGCAGATCACCAAAGGAACGCTGGATCACATTCGTTTCGATCACATAGATATAAGCCTCTTCATCAGAGATCCCTTCCTTCACAATAGCCGGGATCTCTGTAAGTCCTGCAATCTTGGCCGCATTCTGTCTGTTGTGGCCGGAAAGCATTTCATATTCCATGCCTACCTTACGGACAATGACGGGATTCAGGACTCCGTGTTCCTTCACGCTCGCCACCATATCATTCAGCCGCTCGCCCTCATACAGGCGGAACGGATGATCACGGAACGCCTCAATCTTGTCCACGGGCAGCATCTGTACGCCACCCGCTGCCGTTTCCGTGGCCTGCGCCGGAGATTCCCCAGTCAGCATATCCACAGCATCAAATATTTTCCTTTTCGGTGCATTAACCTTCATACGCGATCACCTCCCCCGCCAGTCTGTCATAAGCCTTGCACGCATTGCTCTCAGGCGCATATTCCGCCAGAGGCTCGCTGTAATAAACGGATTCACCCACCTTGACCGTATTCGGGATCTTGCTCTTGAAGATTCTGATCTGTCCCTGGAAGGTCTCCGCCACCTGCTCCGTGATGGTCTTGCAGAGGATTGTCCTTGCGTCGCACATCGTGAGCAGGATTCCCGCCACATCCAGCTTCGCATTGATGCGGCTCTTGATCTTCTTCACCGTCTTCAGGAAATCCTGCAAGCCCTTCATCGCCAGAAGCTGAGGATTCACCGTCACGATCACTTCATCTGCCGCCGCCATAGCGTTGATATTGAGTGCCCCCAGGGACGGGCTGGTATCAATAAGGATGACGTCATATTCATCCCTCAGCGGTTCCAGGATAGCCGCCAGCATCTTCTCCGCACCCATTTCCAGCCTCAGCTTTGCTTCTACTGCCGAAAGTCCTATGGATGACGGGATGAAATCCACTCCGTTCCTCTCCCAGATATATTCCTCACGCTCCGGAAGTTCTTCATCCTCGATCACCGCCAGCATCAGGTCTCCGATCGCTACATCCACATCTTCCGCCCCAAAGCAGGTTGTCAGGTTTGACTGCGGATCAAAGTCCACAGCCAGAACCTTCTTGCCCTTCTTCTGCAGGGAATACGCCAGATTGAACGTGGTAACAGACTTTCCGACGCCTCCCTTCATCGCTCCTATCATGATAATCTTTCCCATATCATCACACCCCCTGTTCCGCACAAACACCATATTCTGCTGTTCTCTCTGCCACAAAGCGTGCATGCAGTTTCTCTTTTTCCACCTCAAACTTCTTCTGCAAAAGCTTCATTTCCTTCTCCATGAACGCTGCCTCTGCTTCCTTCATAGCCGCCCTTTCCGTATCAGGCGTGATGACCAACTTGCCGTTCTCACAGCTGACAGAAACATAAGATCCGATATCAAATCCCAGTTCCTTCAACCACTGTCCTTTGAGCATGATCGTGGGCGTCGCCCTGTACTTGTATCCGCTCATTCCATAAACTTTCATGTTCCTTGATTTCTGCATCTGATTTCCTCCTTCGATTGTCATGGTTGTGATGGTCATGCAGAGCCGGTAGCCACCCGGCATCCTGCCAAAGGGTAAAAAAATAGACTGATTCAGTCTGTTCCACTAACAAACTGATTCAGTCCTACCCAAATCGACCATATTCTGTTTTTAACTGCCGGTGCCTTTCCCCACCGGTCTTCCGGGACCTTAGCTACGCGTTTTGAATAGGACTATGCCGCCAA
>JAEEGL010782036.1_pt1 | contig 11417 bp, 8 predicted proteins | sample 9134231 | NCBI WGS metagenome assembly JAEEGL01 (sample SAMN16246548, study PRJNA631951) | gut metagenome | biome: gut microbiome; feature: rumen; material: fiber-attached | host: Bos | place: Iran: Karaj | collected 2018-10
GCATTGATAGTCTTGTTGTAGATAACCTCAACAGAAACTCAGAATGGGAAGTCAACAGGCAGCTTATAGTCGATAGCAACAGAAGTCTTCCATACCTGTGGCATCTTGAACTTAGGATCTACACCATTAACAGCCGAGGGAACAGTGCCGTCCTCAGGTCTAACGGTCTGTGGATAGCCCATGCTGAAGAGTTTCTGCTGCAGAGCATCGATAGTGGCATGTCCGTTAGCGTCGGTAACAAGACCGCCCTCAAAGAGGCTCATGTCGGTGTTCTTAGAGTTGAGCTGAGCTTGGAATTGAACCATACCGCCGTTGGTAGGCATGTTGGTGAAGAATACCAGAGGCAGACGGCCAGAGAAGAGACCTGTTCCACCACGCACCTTAAGGCTCTTGTTGCCCATTACATCCCAGATGAAACCTACGCGAGGCGAGAAGGTGATGCTAGTCTTAGGCCACTTGCCAGTGTCGATGTTGCGAACATTGCCGTCATTGTCATAATAGTTAAGAGCCAAAATGGCCTGGTTGGTCATAAGGTCCTTGTTGTTGAAGAAGAGACCATCGATGCGGAGACCATAGGTCAATTTGAATTTTGGAGTCACGTTCCACTCGTCCTGACCATAGATACCAGCCTTGTTGAACTGAACGCGTGCAGCAGGAGCTTTCTCGCCGTCATAGCCGTAGGTCAAGCAAACAACCTCAGGAGCAGCGCCGTTGATGAAGTCGTCAACGCTCTGATAGCGGTAGTAGCCGCTACCGTTACGCATATACTGGTTGTCGGCCATCTGATGCTCAAAGTTGATGCCGGCGGTAATCTTGTGGTTGCCTGCATAGTAGGTAATATCATCTTTTACATTCCAAATGGTGTTGTGAACGGCATTATTCCAGGTGAAGAGCTCATAACCGAGCGCCATGTAGTTGCCTGTAGTTCCTGTGCCATCGAGGATGTCGATGAATGGGAACTCGCTTGAATTTGTACCACGTATGTCGTCAAGTTTTGACCAAGTTGCGAGGAACTGGTTTGACAGGTTATCGGTCAAGCGGCTGTTCAAGTCAAATGAGAGCGAGTGCACGAGGTTCTGCATCGAGTACATCGAGTTAGCAAAAATCATCGAGTATTGCGAAGCGCGTGCAAATGCCGAACGTGTGCCACCGTCCATTGATGTAGCATTAGCGGCATTCCAGATGTTGTTCTTAGTGTAGTTGTAACGCAAAGCCAAGTGGTGGTCGCTGTTGATGTTCCAGTCGATGCGGGCAAGCAGCTTATAGTTGCTCTCGTCGGCGGGAAAGTCGGTATACGAACCAGTGTCATAGCCATATTTGTCCATTACGTGCTTCTGCACTCTTGCCATGTCGGCAATAGTGGTGCGAGAGAGGTAGTTGTCGGGGTCGGCAACACCGTTCTCTGATGCGCGCCAGCGGTTAGCAACGGTAGGAATCTTTGCCATCTCACCGTTTACAAAGAAGAACAATTTGTTCTTGATGATTGGGCCACCCAGGGTGAAACCGTAGGTAGTGTTGCGGTCCTTCTCACGGGCACCAGCAAGCTGCTGTCCATCAACAGCGTCGCCGCGCATGTGCTCGTTGCGGTGATAGATGTAGGCACTACCCTTGAAGGTGTTGTTACCACTCTTAGTGATGGCGTTAACACCACCGCCAATGAAGTTGGTTTGACGCACGTCAAATGGCGAGATCACAACCTGCATCTCCTCGATAGCGTCAAGAGAGATTGGGTTACCACCACCAGGAAGCTTGTCGCTAAGACCGAAGTTGTTGTTGAAGTTGGCACCGTCAACGGTGAAGTTGGCAGTACGTCCATCAGCACCTGCAAAAGCCATTCCATTGCCACCGTAAGGTGAGAGACGAGTCACGTCGGTAATGCTGCGTGTCACGGTAGGCAGGTTGGTAATCTGCACGTTGGTGATGTTGGTTGATGCTCCAGTCTTGTCGATGGGGAATTTCGACCCTGAGGCTGTTACTACCACCTCTTGAAGGGTGTTGGCGTCGGTGCTCATCGCAATTTGCTGGAGGTTGTAGTTCTCACCAAGTTCAAGGATAATACCATTAACTACAGTGTTCTGGTAACCTACATAAGACATAGTTGCTGTGTAAGGGCCACCAGTACGCATACCTTGCAGGTAGAATCGTCCATCCAAGTTGGTGACGGTGTTGTACTCAGTTCCCGAAGGACCATGTACAAGTTTTACTACTGCGCCAATGAGAGGCTCATTGGCTTCATCGACGATTACACCCGAGATAGACGAGGTTGTAATCTGGGCGTTCAATGCTATTGCTCCTGCGAGCAACATCATCAACGCTGAGAAGTAAAATCTTTTAAGCATAGAATTTTGATTAATAAATAAATAAATTAAAAAAGTAATCTAATTTAATAATTAATGTGTGTAAAAAAAGACACACACCGCTATTAATGATATGTTAATAGCGGTGTGAAGGTACATTTAGTTGTTGTGCATTTAGCGTCTGCTATTTTGTCCTGAACAGTAACTGTGTGACTGCCAGGATAATGCGCTTCAAGTATAAGAAAATCTAATAACTTCATTTCTCTTGCCATGCACAAATTTTCGGTGCAAAGGTAGTGCATTTTTTTGGAATACAAAAATCATTTGGAGAAAATAAACGCTTGTTTTTTTAAAAAGTTTTTACTATCTTTGCAGTTTGGAAACTAATATTCACAATAACAATAATTTAGAATTATGAAGAAACTATTTACTTTAGCAATGATTGCCCTGATGGCTGCCCTGCCCATGATGGCACAGCGCCACAACTACACCTCTACATCGACCAGCAATCGTTATGATTATGAGCGAGGCCACAGCCGCTGGATTCGCAACTACTACGGCAAGGACATGTACTTTGGTCTGCGCATTGGTCCTGCCTTCTCGCACATTAGTGGCGATGCTATCACCTATGCTGGCGACAGCAAGACAGGTCTGCACCTAGGTGGTGTGGTAGGTTTTGAGATTACCAATCGCGCTCCAGTTTTCTTTGAGACTGGTCTTAGCTATGTGAACAAGGGTGGCAAGGGCGAGTTCTTAGGTCACAAAATTACTACTAACCTGAGTTACATTGAGCTGCCACTGACGTTCAAGTACATCTATTACACCGACATGGGACTCTCGATTCATCCTCTCTTTGGTGGATATCTGGGAGTGGGTGTAGGTGGAAACATTAAGGACCTCACTACTCAAACCAAGATGGGCGCTTTTGGAAAAAACAAAGATGGCATGGAGCGCATGAAACGATTTGATGGCGGTCTGCGCATTGGCTGCGGTGCCGGTTTCAGCATGTTCTACCTTGACTTGACCTACGACATTGGCCTAGCCAATATCAGTCATGACGACTACAACTCAAGTTGCAACCGCACCTTATACCTAAACTTTGGTGTAAACTTCTAAAAAAAGGACCTTTCGGGGTCCTTTTTTGTTGAGAGGGAAGAGTGAAGAGGTGAGAGAGAACCAGCTGGCCTCGCGAGCGTCAAAATAGCGAAGCGATAAGTTTGTTTAGGAATGTTGGGTTTATCCAGAATAAGTAGATGAAGAGTGCCACGCCCACAATCATATAGCATGTCATGAAGGCCTTAGAGGGCTTGCGGCCAGCGATTATCTCATAGATAGAGGTGACGGCTGCGGAGCCGTCGAGGGGGTAGAGCGGCAGCAGGTTGAGGATGGATAGCGACAGAGACAGGTAAAGCATGGTGCTGAGCAATGGGCTGTCTGTAACATTCAATGAGAAGCCGTTGATGGCGAAGCACACGACGAAGGTGGCAAGATTTACTAGGATGCCGGCGGTATTGATGATGAGGCGCTGCCATGCTGGCTTATGGTTGAGGAAGGGGCTGCGGCGCCAGTCGTTGGGCGCTGGTGTATTAGCGTTCTCAAAAGAGGTGTATCCTCCGAAGGGTATCACTCCCAGCGACCACACGGTGTCGCGCCATGTGTGCGTGTCGGGGTCGTAGGAACTGGTGGCTCTGTTTTTATAGGAGGCAATCGGCACGAAAAACACCGAGACTCTTCTCACCACGCACTTGAACACCCTGCCGGCAGCATAGTGGCCGCACTCATGCAGCAGCACGTTGACCGCTAGGCACATGATGAACATGAGATAGGTGCTATCTTGCCACAGGAGCACTATTCCAGCAACCAGCAACACGAGCCCGATGACATTAAATTCTATGCCATCATTGTCGCTATATTGGCGATATCGCCACCACTCGTTGTCGCTGTCGTTCATAGTTTTTGATTTTTTATGGTGAGTGAGGACTATGGGCGAACGCCGCGCTTGCGGCGCACTACGTCAACTACGCCCACGCTCCTTTTCAGGGGAGAGAATTTTCAGGGGAGAGGATAGAGGGGGGAGTGGAGAGAAAACTAGCGAAGCGCTTCGCGGGCGTAAACTAAAACTGTGGCAGGGGCACTCGGAGCATGTCGCCCACTTCTTTGAGGTCGCCGTCGTTGGGGGCTGGGGTGATGCCCAGCAGGTGTGCGAGCAGTGGGTAGATGCACACGTTGCGGAAAGTGCCGGGGCGCACATATCCCACTTTGAAGTCGGGACCTATGGCGCGGAATCCCACGAGCATGTCGCTATAGGTTGGGTCCCAGCCGTGATTACCTGATATCACCTTGGTGTTGTCGCGGAACACCCATCCCAGGTCGGGCATTACCACCACGTCGCCCATGTTCTTGTTGGTGCCGTAGTGCAGGTATTCGGGCACTTCGCCCTTCTTCCATGCTCGAATGTGATCCACACCTTGCAGTGCGTTGACGATAGAGTCGGCATATTCAGGTTTGGTGGTATAGATAAGCGCTGGGCTGTCGCCGTCGAAATGCTTCACCCATTCTTTCTTCACATAATTGTCGCTGCGCACCACGCGCACGTCGCTCAGCCATGTCATGCCGTGGTCGCCGGTGATGATAAGGTTTATTTTGTCGCCAATCTCGGGGATGGCTTTCAATCGTGCCCAGAGCTTCCATAACAAGTCGTCGAGGCCCTCGGCAACGCGGCGCGTCTTTTTGTTGATGGGGCCGTAGCTGTGTCCTGTGTGGTCGGGTTCCTCAAAGTAGCACATCACTAGGTGTGGGCGCTTGTCCTCGGGCATGTTTAGTAGCTCGATAACCTTGTCAACACGCTCCTCGGGTTTGAGTAGCGGTTTCTTGCGGTAGTCCTGCCAGTAATCAGGGTACTCGCCATTGATCTTCACGTCGCTGCCCACCCAATACACGGTGGCGGTCTTCACGCCTTGATGCTTTGCAGTGAGCCAGATGGGGTCGCCGCCGTAGTACTTACCTTGACCTGCCACCTCACTACCTATTTTATATTTTTTGTCTTCGTCAAGAATTCTGAAAGTGTTGGCGATAATGCCATGATGGTCGGGGTAGAGGCCCGTAGCCAGGGTGTAGTGGTTGGGGAAAGTCTTAGATGGGAACGAGGGTTGCATCACCGCCTTCACGCCCTCTTTGGCGAGGCGGTCGAAGAACGGCATGTCGAAGCACTCGGCATAATCCCAACGCAGTCCGTCGCACGAAACTATCACGGTGTAGGTGTCATTACCCGCTGCCCAGGCAGCGCAAGCCAGCACACTAGCCAGCATCAAATTGAGAAGTCGTTTCATAGTTTTGAAGAATTTGTTAGTGCAAAGGTAGTGAATTTAAGTGATAAGTGTTAAGTTTTAAGTGTTAAGTTTCATTTTTTCTCTTCAGATTATAAAACTTTCACCATGCAGAGTGCGCTCGTGCAGAACCTTTAGCTCGAAGAGTGCATGAGGCCTTAGTCGCACGAAGTGCGGTGGCGAAGCCATCATGCGCGACTCAAATCTTACAAATATGAATATAAATCAAATAAATAATTATTTTGTTAGATTTGGAACGATTTGATAGATTTCTCGCCGTCAGGCGACTCAGCGGGTTTGGCCTAGCGAGTGAGGTCAATCTTCATTCCTTCGGTGGCGGCGATGGTGTTGGGGAACTCGGTTTGCGCCTCTTTCTCGAGCAGGCCTATGTCTTGGTAGCGGCTACTATAGTGCCCTAAGATAAGCCTCTTAGCGCCCGCCTCGCGAGCCACCATGCCTGCCTGTCGCGCCGTGCTGTGATAGCGCTTGGTGGCGTTCTTCATGTTCTCGTCGCCATAGGTTGCCTCGTGGTAAATCCAATCCACGCCCTGCACCGCATTAATCACGCGCTTGGAATATTTCGTGTCGCTGCAGTAGGCGTAGGAGATGGCAGGATAGGCGTCGGTGGTGAGTTCAGCGTTAGGTATCACCACTCCGCTGGGAGTGACATAGTCCTTGCCTTGCTGCAGGCTGTGCATGGCATATTGTGGCACCTGATGCTGCTGGCATGCCCATGAGTTGATGTGGCGCAGCTTGGGTTTCTCTTGGAACAGGAACCCCACGCAAGGCACTCGGTGTGTTACCGGAAACGTGGTCACCGTGATGGCGTTGTCCTCATAGATTACCGCCTTATGGGTGTCGATGATGTTGAACTGCAGGTCGAAGGAGCGTTCGCGGCAGAAGAAGTCGAGCATCCTGCCAAAGAGCTCGGCGCCATCTTTGAAAATGTGCACCGTTATGGTGCCCCCAATGTTGTGAAGCGCCATCGTCGAGAGCAAGCCCAGCAGCCCAAAGCAATGGTCGCCATGCAGGTGGCTGATGAATATGTTCCTAAGCCTCGAGAACTTCAGGTGGTTGCGATGCATACCCAACTGGGCGCCCTCGCCGCAGTCTATCATCATCAGGTTGCCTCTCACATTAAGCACCTGGCATGAAGGCAGGTGCTGCAAGGTTGACTTTGCCGACCCACACCCCAAGATATTAAGTTCTAGTATGTCCATATCAATAATTTATCTCCAAATATTACGCATTTATGTTTAAGTCCTGCGAGCACCGCGAGCAGCAAATAGTTTTCAAAGGTATTAATAATTTATCAGATAAGCAAATTTATACCAAACCCTACCCAAAATGGCGAGAAATTTGTACATTTCCGCTAAAAAAAAGTTAAAATCCACAAACTAATTATTCACAACTCTTGCATACTATCTCACAACATAATAACTTTGCACCAAGTTTTTTCATAGGATTAGATTTTTAAGGTTTACTTTATGCGGCTGTTGCGAAACATCTGCATAATTTTTTTATACCTACACTCGGTTTTGGATGACAATTAAGGACAAAATAAGGAGCCCCAGCTCGTGAGGCTCCTGGTTTTTAAATGATAGTGTTTGGTATATAGTCGTCGCTTGCCGGCTTTCTATACGCCGAAGGCAAGTACGGTGTAGCTGTAGTCGTAAGTGCGCTCGAAGCCGAGGTTTACGAATCCTATTCCATCGCCGCCATACCATGAGTACATATTGTTGGAGAAACTCACGGGGCTGCCATAGATGCTGCACAGCTCGTTGTAGAGGCTGAAGAAGCGATAGGTGTCATAGTCGTCGCTGGTGTAAACAAACTCTACGTAGTCGAGTCTGTTGTTGCCATCAAACTGCATCATCACATCATCCCAGCCATAGTCAAGCAGTTCTACGTCGGTCAGGTAAACGATGTTGTCCATGAATCCGTCGATATAGTAGTCGTTGTAGTAGAGGTAGTTCAAAGCGTTGCCGAATGAAGTTCCCCATGCCAGTCCGAGCACTCCACCAATGGTGGGATAGCCGTAGAAGCGACTTACATTGACAGTTACGATAGGACGATAAACCCACATTGTGGCAGGACGCCAAGGACGTACCGAGGGACGAATGGGGTTGCTCCAACTCCAGCTGTTGTAACGGAAACTGTTGAAGAAGCGGTCGCCATCGTAGCGAGGACGCCAGCTGCTGTTGTAGCGGTAGGTCGAGTAGTCGATCTTGGGACCGCCACCAGTCACTACGTGGCCCTTAACCTTTGGACGGTTGTCGGGACGACTGCTAGGAACTGTGCTGTGTCCTGAGTTCGTGCGGTTGCCGTTGCCAGTGCTGGGGCGAGCGCTGCTGTTGCCAGTTGTGCTGTTGCCAGTGCTGGGGCGAACGTTGCCGCTACCATTGTTGCCATTGCTGGTGCCGCTGGTGGAGCGCACATTGCTGTTGGTGCCCATAGTTGCCGAGCGGTTGCCAGTGTTGGCGTTGATGATTGTGGTGCCCACTGAGCTGCCAGTGCCGTGGTTGCCGCCAGTGTTGGGGCGAACGGTGGTGCTGCTTGAGCCAGTGCTGCGGCTGCTGGTGGTGCTTCCAGTGGATGGACGCACGGTGGTAGTAGTGCTGCCGCTTGTCGAGCGCGTGCCGGTAGTGGTGGTGCTCCTATTAACCTGTGGAGTCACGCTGGTTGCCGTTGGGCGGCTCGACACATTATTATTGTTAGTCACTGTCGCGGCATTATTTCGAGGTGCAGTGGCAACACTGCGGTTGCCTGCTGCTGCCGCGTTGTTAGTTGCTGCTGGGCGGCGGCCTTGCGCCATTGCTCCAGTCGATGTCATGGCGAGCCCGCATGCGAGCATCAAGCCAATCATTGTGTTGTAAACTGTCCTTTTCATAATGCTCAATTTTTAGTAAGTGAATAAATTGTTTTTGTTTGTCTCTTTGACCTCTTGTTTTAGGGTTGGTTTAACGGCAATTTCAGTACTGGTGGGCCATTTGCCGCCGTTTGGAGATAATTTATAGACCAATCTGCCTTAAATATCTACCAAAAAAGGGGTGCCGCTAGCACCGAGAGCCATACACAACGCGACACCGCTAGATGCTCGAAGGACGCGCTACGCGCTTAAAATTATATGAAAAATAGATTTAAAATTTCATGTCGGCTGCTTTTAGCCACTCCTAGCGGAGTGAAAATTGAAGCACTGCGTGCTAAAATTTTAGTGCGAAGCACCACAATAATTTTAGAGCCGCAGGCTCTTTATTTTTCCATGCATGCCAGTGTATGGCTTCCCAGCGATGAGAGCAAAGAAAAAGGGATAATCTCACGACTATCCCGTTCCTTAAATACACAATTATCTATAAAACAACTATTTTTTGAGAATGTAGAGGGGTCACCCCTCAATCAGATTTTGGTGCAAATATATAACACATTTTTTTAAAAACCAAATTTTTTCTTGAAAAATATCGTTTTTTTTCAAAAAAAGATAAGAAATCAATGTTTTTTCTCAAAAATGGCTTGCTTTTTATAAATAATGTCTTCTTGGCGAAGGCCTATTTTGATCAATGAATTGGAGGGCGTCACCTGCTCTTGATCCTCCGCAGTAGAGTTTGTTCTGCTCTATGATCTGCAGGCCTATGGCGCGAGTCATGAGAATATCGTCGTGGCAGCCTTTACGTGCGCCGTAACTCCTGCCGTTGGGCAAAATCTCATAGTTGATCATTTCGTTGATGGCATTTACGTCGCGTTCTATGTAGCCCTTGTCGCGTATGTAGGCGATGAGGTTGCTGATGGCCTCGTTTTTGGTCTTGACATTGGTGTGGAAGCCAGGTCTCGACTTGTCATTGTCGCGGTAATAGAGATGCGGATACTGCATGGCAATGGACCTGAGCAGCGTGTCGCCCACCATGAGGTCGCACTCGATGGAGTTGCTCTCAAACACCAGCAGCGCGTTATCGTAGAATCGAGCTATCTGCGCCGCCTTCCATGCCATCTGGTCCTTATCGAGGTGGCCTCTCCATTGAGCCACCACCTCGGGATTGCAGTTGTCGCTCTCGATGGCATCGTTGTGGGTGTCGAAGACGGCAATCACCGACCAGTCGGCATCGGCTCGGCTGCCGCCCACATCCACCGCGACGAGGTAGCGGTAGCGGCGCTTACTGGGCTTAGGCATCTTCCACACCTGCATTGCGTTGCTGCCAAATCTTTTCTCAAAACTTGCTCCCGATACTGTTTTTGCGCCATTTGCCACTATGTCGCCACGCTCACTAGGAAGATTGCAGGTGAGGCGCAGCTCTTCGAGCAAATAGGGGTCGAACACGTTGCGGCTGGTGGTGAGAAACGCCTCCACATGGGTGCTGGGGAACTCCGTCTGCATGAACACGTGGCTGGAATATTCCTTGCGCTTGTGATGATACCAGTTGATTTGCTCGAGGGTGCACCCTTCGTTCCAAAGTGCCTTTTCGTAGTCATCGAGCTCGTCAACCAGCTTTTCAACTTGATTGACGGGCACAGGCATCTGGTATATTTCTATCTCATGCCAGGGCACGAAAACCGGGGCCTTGTCGCTGTGACCACTCATGGCGCGCTGCCACTCGTTGTGGAAGTAGTTGCCCACGCCGTTAGCAGTTGATTCGAGAACTATCATCGTCATCGGCTCAAGAGGAATGGTGCCGCCAATAGAGCGTATCAGGTCGTCGGGCGAGTGGAGTGTGGTGTCGGGCCAAAATGACACCTCACTCAAATGCGCCATCTTCACGTCGTAACCACGGACGGCATCCTCGCTCTGTGCCGAAGCGGTGATAATCAGCGACTCGCTGCTGCTGAGTTGCTTCACGTTGCGGCTGCCCTCAAAGGAGAGGAAGCGGGGGCGCTCGCCGTCGGGGAAGAACTCTTTAGGATAGCGCCGTAGCACACGGCCATACATGCTCTTGATTGCTGCTGCAGTCTGCTGCAAATGTCCGCAGATGAGGCTGTTCCAGTTTTTCTTAAGCACAAGTTGAATCCATATCATGTAGATTTGAATCAGTGTAGAGCCACCCCATTGCCGAGCTTTGAGCATAATGAGGCGCAGCGGCTGATTTGCCAACCGTTGCGCCTCAAGAATCTGGAGGACACGGCGTTGCGGACGATTGAGGTTGAACTTCACAAACTTCCCCGAGATCTTGTCGAGAATCGTCACGCACGTGGCGCACCAGTACTCAAAGTCATGCCTAAAGCGCAGCAGTTGCCACTTGTGATATGACGTGACGGGCATTGACGCCAGCTCGGCCGCCATCGACTCAGGAATCTGATACTCTGTGACCGTATCATCGTCATTCTGAAAAGGGTAGGGCACACGGCTGTTGCAGCATCCCACGCCCGTGATGGGGTCGTATGGGGTCACGAAAGCAGCTTTGCGACGCGAGTTCTCGGCAATAATCTCGTCGCGAGACATGCCGTCGATTGTGTGTGTCGCCTTGTCGTTGTTGTTGGCCGTTATATGTTGTTCTATATTCTTCATGCCCGCAAAGAAACAACGCGCGCTATAAAGAAAACAACATTAAATAATTGCCGCTTAGAAGATGTTTTATCTGTTGAAAATTAGAGTGTTGATAGTGTTTTAGAAGTGGGTTGCAGAGAAGAAACCAAAATATTTTTCAAAAAAAATTTGGCAGATAACAAAAAAAGCACTAATTTTGCAGTCGCTTAATGAAAAATTCAGCACTAATGGCACTGGAGAGGTGGGTGAGTGGCTGAAACCAGCAGTTTGCTAAACTGCCGTAGGGGTAACTCTACCGCAAGTTCGAATCTTGTCCTCTCC
>JAEEGL010828808.1_pt1 | contig 11417 bp, 13 predicted proteins | sample 9134231 | NCBI WGS metagenome assembly JAEEGL01 (sample SAMN16246548, study PRJNA631951) | gut metagenome | biome: gut microbiome; feature: rumen; material: fiber-attached | host: Bos | place: Iran: Karaj | collected 2018-10
CATCACGCTGTCCGCTCAAAGCGGTATGACCTATTCTTGGGAATTCGTTGCTGGCGTCGGTGTCGGTAAAGGTCCTCAAGTTTCCATTACTCCGGAGTTTGTTGCCCAATATGATTTCGGGGGCGGTTTCAGGATAGGTGTAGGTGCCGGAACACGGTTTGCACGACCTTGCCTCCAATACATCACAAGGAACGGATCACATAGTCGTTCTTTCTGCAACGAACTGGATATTCCCGTATTTATGCGTCTTGGCTATGGAAAGGAGAAACTCTATGCCAATTTGGATGCGGGATATGCGATAGGTGCTCTTGCTCTTTTTGATTGGGGTTGGATTCCCGGAGGGAGGACAGAGCCTATTTACAATGGCTTTTTCGTAGAACCGCAGGTCGGGTGGAGAGTTGGAAGACGGAGTGCTCTGGCTCTGGGTCTTCTTATACAGCAGAGCATCGTGTCCAACCACGTTACGACTGAATACGGAACCAAGGGCGACCCTTCGTATTCAATCGGCACAAAGGTCACAACTTTGAACGTTTTTACTCCGGCGGTCACAATCCGGTATGTAGTAGGCTTCTAAACACTCCAGATTGCGACCCATTATCGTAATCAACTGATAATCAGTATGGGTTATGTAATCGCTCTATCCGGAGTGGTCGGGCAAGACATATGCGGAAATTCACGACAGCTATACCTTCAATTCCACGTGCCCCGGCACCGTCGGCCCGGCCATCCTGTCCTTCGAGGCTTCAAAAGACTATGTCGACTGCCTCCGCCTGGCCATCTCGTTGGGCGGCGATGCCGACACGCTGGCCGCCATTGCGGGGCCGATGGCATATGCGTTCTACCGGGAGATGCCCGACAGTTTGGTATACGCGGCACTGAAGAAGCTTCCGGGCTGGATGGTTTCGGTAAACGTAAAATTTGATGAACGAATCAACGAACAATAGTTGATATGCCTGGCCCTTCACTCCGTTTGGAAATCAAAAGCAGGCTGAAGTGATTAAATACCACTCCAGCCTGCATTGCATACTACGTGGGCTAGTCGCGTAGGTGCTCAATAATAGTAGTGCAGTTCTTTAACGACGCTCGGAAATAGTCTTCTTCGATGTCACGCAGTTTCTCGCGGATTTCTGCTAGAAACGGGTCATCGGCTTCGATGCTATTGGCAAGTCTATGAACACCGCACATCATCATTTGGCGGGCATCTTCTAGAATCGCGATGCAGTCATGAACTATACGTATTTTTACACAAAGGTTTTTTTCGCCAATATACCCCTTCAATTCGTCGTTTACGTAGTTCATCGCCGATGAAACCGAGCGCTCGAAGGCAATCATGTCGTAGGCAATCGCCTTCTTGATTTCGTCGGCTTCGCGCCCAATTTCTTTCACGGTAGTGTACTTTGCTACGTCTTGGCTGATTCTCTCAAGTTGCATGTGCATGATGGATGCTTCGTGGTCTTTCTTTGTTTCCTCTGTTTCCATGGTTAGATTCGTTAGTTTTGTTAGATATTCATGATTCCATTCTTCTGAAAGAGCTCTTTGATCTCCTCTGCGATCCGCTCACTGCCGCCCCGCATCCGCATGATCTGCTCCCGGTTCCACCCGCCGATAGCGATAAGGTCTCGGATGCCCTGCCGGGACAGGAAAGTGTATGTCGCGCGAGACATCTGCCCTTTCTTGTATAAAACCGCGACCGATGTGTAGGACTTTTCTGTCTTTGCGTCCCGGCGGAGCATTGCAGATTTGACTTTTTGTACGGTTGTCGGAGAGCAGCCACAGACAGCGGCGGCAGTGGCCACGGAGTTCCCGTTGCGAAGAGTTCGTTCGATATCGGGATGTCTGGAGATGAGGTCCGCATCCGAAAGCTTCGGCTTGACGGCTTTCTTCCCCTCGCCGCGGAGTCGTTTGGCGGCCTTGCCGGACTCGAGCCGTTCGTGGATGGCACGTCTTTCAATTTCTGCACAGGCACCCATTACAGAAATCAACAGAGAGCCAAATGGGTTGGGCTTCCCATCCTTCAGCGTGTCGATACCAAGGTCAAGGATGTGGACATTGACCTCGGTGCGCGTCAACTCGTCAAGCGTATCAACGATGATCTTCAGACTACGTCCCAGCCGGGAAATTTCAGAGACGAGCAGCGTTCCGATTCCGTTAGACTTGCAGAACTCGATGCAGTTCGTGAGGATGGGCCGGTTTGCCTTTGCTCCCGACATTTTCTCCTCGAATACTTTCACCACGTCCAGTCCCGCCCGGTCTCCGAACGCCTTCAATTCAATGACCTGGCGTTCGGTGGACTGTCGGTCGCCGGTGGAGGATACTCGTGCATAAATGATGGCCTTCTTGTTTTCCATTACATTTTCTCTTTGATTATGAATGTTATGCGTTTTTATATCGTATCACACTGCTGTCATAGACTAAACTGATATGCAAAGCTGTGTGGTACGCGAATCTCTTATTATAGGGTCAATGTATTTTGTGTGAATACGGAGATACGGCCGGCCGTTTCTCCGTATTCGCCGCTTTTTTCTTTTTCGAAGCTGCCTCGTCGAGGGTGAGGATGCGGGCCAGGAGCCCGGCATCAAGCGTAAGGCAGCACTGGTTTCTGAAGTCGATGACGAGGGCCATGGAGATATTGCTCCTTGTTTCAGTTCTGTTCATTTTCGAATCAAAGAAAAAGATTCCGATCTTTTCCCGGCGTAAGCGCGTGCGGAAGTCCTGGGTGCTGGTCGCAGATTGCATGGTCTGGAGAATCCTCTCGAGCAACGACTTTATTTTGGAGTCATGCCCCACCACATATCTTTTGCCTTCGATCTCTTCCAGACGCACCTTGTAGTTTTCTCCAAGGATCCGCTTCGCAGGGATGGGTCGGCTGATGAACTTCCCGTCTTGTGCCCGTCCCCTAAACGAAACAAAGGGATGCTCTGTGCCGTCCTTGCCGATAAGTGTCCCCCGGCACAAGTCCATGCCAAAAGTCCTGATGATTCGGCGGAACTCTTCTTCGTCCTTCGGCGCCAGCGAGAAGGCGAACTCGACATTCGACCTCATCTGTCGCAGCATGTCCTTCATGCCCTTTACCAGCACGGCCGGCTGCACGATATCGTTGTCATCGGAGAGTCCTACGACGAACCCGTACTTCTTCCCCAGCCGTTCCATCATCTTCTGCAGCCTTCGATGCGAAAATGAATCGCGGATTATTTTCCCATTGCCGTCTACTCGAGTGCTAACTACGTGGTAGTGTACACGCTCGATGTCGTGGTGGCGGTAAATGGCATACGGCTGTCCGCCGAAACCGAGGCCGTCCATTACATCTTTGGCGAGTTCCAAGACACCCGCCTCGTCAATGGTATCGTCCGGGCCAGGATTGATGCACAAATGGAAGCCTTTTTTTCGCGTCCTGGCGGATATCGCTGGATTCGACTCGGCCTGGAGCAGAGACGACCTGACTGAGTAAATGCTGTCGTCGTGTATGTTTCCTACGCCGACAATCTTGGCGACTCCTTCGGCGCACTTGGATTCGTTGTAAGCCAAGGGAGTTGCGGACGACGTTGAGTGTTCCAAGATTCGTATGACCATGATTTGATTTATTAATGCATTAATGAATTAGTGATTTCATTTCCTTAACTGCGCCTCGGCTTGTCGCCGGGGGGCTGCAGCAGGGTTTTGCACTCTTCAAACATCCGCTCGGCCGATCGGATGGCTCTTTCCAGTGTCTGTGCATCTGTCGTTTTTCTGCAAATGTCGATGAGATCATCAAGCTGTTTATGAGTCTGATTCAAGGCAGTCATCAGCTCTTCGGCAGAGCTTCTGCCGGAGATTGTGACGCGTTTGAACAGGATCTGTCTGACGCACTGCGACAGGTTGCAGCCCATGACACGAGCTTTCGTCTGCAGCCTCTCGTACTGCTTGTCAGTCATCCTTACGGCCACGGTGAATGGGTGATTATCTTTATCTGGCTCCTTCATGTTGTTAAACAAATGACATATCTTGCCTATCCTACTTTTAAGCGTCCTCCTTCGACCCCTTCGCGAGGTGCCAGGAATGATAATTCTCGAAGTCAGCATAGCTCGGAGACATATCCTTAAGCTCTTCGAAGAACGTCTTCATCATCGGCATCGTTTCGTCTTTGGCACGGGTGTTCGGGACGTAAAACCGACACTCCCGATAGCGCCGACCAATCGGCTCCATTCGGCAGACCAGACTCGACGAGAACATGATGATGACATCGTCGCTTGGCTCTCCATTTACGGCTGCGAACGACAGAAAATCAAGGATGCCGACGAAGACGAGGCAACGTTCACTATTTCCCCTTGAGCTGGGGATGATCGCGATGCTCGCAGGGCCGACGTTACAGGGCCGACCACCGCGGTCGATGATGCCATACCCGCCGGATTCGTTCCGGATGCCGCAGCCGTAGCCGCTGGTTCCTTTTGCGGGGCTGCAGTACGCGACCTCCAGCAGGTATCGGGTGGCGATATCGAGAGGAATGCGCTGTCGTCCAAGTATCCTGACGAGGTTGCGGCTAGTGAGAGCCCCGCAACGAGTGATCGTCGCGTAGTCCTTCCCGGCGATACCACCGGCGGCCTCGGTGGCGTTTCCTTCTACTTCGGCACCATCCGTGAACACCTCGGCAATCCAGTCCTCTGCGGCTTCTACAGAGCTTCCCTTAAGGAGGGCGACCAGGCTGCCGGCCTTTCCGCCGCGATCCATCGCGGGACAGTACCAGCGGTTGTGGGCTATGTCAATGGTAACATACCCCACTTCGGCGATGTCGTAACCGGCGTTCGTCTCTGTCTGCCAGATAGGACGATACCCCAAAGCTTCCAAAATCCTAAGTACCGATACGCGATGTGCTCCCATGAATTAATGCATTAATTGATTCTCGATTTACCGGAAGCGATGAGGAAAGCTGCGGTGATCACCATTTTTACTTTAATGCCGCCGCGAACGGCGATATCCCTTGCCGTGTCTGCGGCTGTCACCGGCATCAGGAGAGATGTTCTGATTCCAGGACGTGGGGGAGGAAGCTGCAGCCCGCTGAAGAAGGCCACATACTCATCAGGCGGTATGTTCGTGAGTTCCGTGCTGATCTTCGCGATAGCCACCGAAACCAGGTTGTTCATCTTGGTTTTCTGTTTGCGGGCGGCGGACTTTACCGCCCGATGAAGGTCCGGGTCCACGTCGATGGGCATGATCGTTTGCGCTACAGGCTGTTTCCTGGCGAAGAGCGAAGCCTTCGCGACGTCGAGCTCGTGCTGGGGAGCATGGTCTACCCGAATGTGTTCACTCGGGTGTGTCGGGGTTCTCGTATGCGGTTTTATTGCCGCCAAGGCATCGACGCCTTTAAACTGTTGGTTCATAATGTAACGATTAAAGTATTAATGCATTAATTGCTACTGGTTCAGGCGGAGGAGGAGTTCGTCTAGCAACTTCCGGTAGTCGACGGCGCCGGTGCTCCGCGGCGCATAAGTCTGGATGTCTGTCATGCCCCGGAGGCACTCTCGCAGCTTGTTGCACTGTCGGATGCGAGCCTCAAAGAGCTTTTTTCCGTACAACTCGTGCAGCTTCGCCTCGACGTCCCGGTCGAGGCTGCGGCGGCCGTTGTAGTTTGCCAGGAAAACCCCGTCGATGCCGGGCTCATCCTTGGTCCCGAACATGTCGACGACGTCCTCGAGCTGCTGCAGACCATATAGCGACTTTAGGTCTGGCAGGACGGGAGACAGGACGTAGTCCGCCGCTGCGATCGCGCACCGCGAGATATAGCCGAGCGACGGCGGGCAGTCTGCAAGGATATAGTCGTACGTCTTCGCGAAGGGTGCCAGAGCCTCCTTCAGCCAGGTCGTGTCGCCGGCCGCGAGGTTCGCGAGACGGGGAGTGGCCGGGACGATGTCAAGGCCGAACTGGACGGCCTTGATTGGTACCGGTCCGCCCTGAAGCGCGGTCCCGATGTCGTCGTCCGGTAGCTCCGGCAGATACTGCCGGGTAAGTGTCGCCTGCCCGTCGAGATCGACGGCGAGGATGCGCTTGCCGTCAGCGGCCATCATACCGGCCAGCGAGGCCACGGCGGCGGTCTTACCGACGCCGCCGGCGTTGTTGAGGAGGATAATGATCTTCTTCATTTTAGTTGTCGCGGTTAGTGCTATGCCAGATCAGCGCGGCCTGGATAATCACTTTCGTGGGCATCATGTACATGGCCGCCTTCTCTTTGATCGATTCGATCAACTTTGTGGGGGCCAACAGGGACGACCTTCTGCTGGGAAAACCTGCAGTACTGTAGGTAAGTTGTCGGATCCTTGTTACTGCTTCTGCGGGCGCCATCTTCGAAATTTCGCTGTCGAACGCCTCAAGTTCGTCGACGATCAACTCGCGCAACGGCTTCTTGCTGCGCACCATAGTCAGCTTGAGCCGCTGATATTCTTTGGCCGGAACCTCAATATACAGAGGTTTCCTGTCGTCTTTGGAGGCGTTGGCACTCATGGTGGCGGCGCCAGTGTGTGCTCCGAAAACTTCGTCGAGCACGCTTCCTTCGATGTTTTTTCGCTCACTCATTGTTACTTGCGGTATTTATTACTCATTCCATCCAATTCGCTGGAGGAGTTCGTTGGTCAGTTCATGAAAATCCTTTGCACCATTGCTCTTCGGGGCGTACGAGATAATATCCAGGCCATGCCGACCGCATTCGCGAAGCTGCTGGCACTGGCGAATCTTGGCGGTAAAGACAATGTTGCCGTAGCGGGCGCTCAGTTCTTCTTCGTAAATGCGGTCGAGCCTACGGCGTTCGCTGTAATTTGAAAAGTAGATGCCGTCGATGCCGTCTTTGCCGGCATAGCGGCAGACTTCCTCGACCAGGCGCAGCCCCTGGAGCGAATCCGCGTCCGGATAGACAGGGCACAGCAGGTAGTCGCAGGCGGCTACGGCGCCAACGTTGATGTAGTTCATCGCCGGGCCAAGGTCCATCACAGCGAAATCGTATTCGTCGTCGCAAGCGTCGAGAGCCTTGCCGAGCGCAGTATATCGGTCGCTCCTGTCGCCGAGCTTGTAGTCGATACCCGCGAGCTGGATGCTCGACGGCACGATATCCCAGTAATACGAGAGCGGCATCACCGGGAGACGCCCCGACCGATAAAATTCGGTTATTTCGTCCTCCGGCGGGGCTGTGATCAACCCTGCGGTCAGGTTTGCCTGAGTGTCGAGGTCGATCAGCAGTACGCGGTGGCGGGCGTGCGAAAGGATTCCCGAGATGGCAGAGGCGCCGACGGTCTTTCCGACGCCGCCTTTTCTATTAAAGATTGCGATGCGTTTCATATGTGTTTCTATTATTTGTTGGAATTGATCTTCGCGTATGATCCACGACCGGTCTTGGCGAAAAATCCCTCGCTAACCCAGTTGAAAAACGTCCGCCGGCTGATGCCGACGATCTTGACCGCGTCGAGAGCGTCTTTCGTCGTAAAGGTCTCCGGAAGTAGTTCCGCAAATGCGGTCCTCGCGTTGTTTTCGTCCCTGTGGGCCAGCTCGCGAACTACATCTGCCTGGGCGCCGAAGAATTCGGCAATCGCGATGGCGTTGTCCGCCGAGACGGCATCAACGCGACCGGTGCTGATGGCTTCGCCGGTTACTTCGCGCGCGAGCTGCAGGATGAGCGAAATCCTCAGGGTCATCTCGGCAAGTTTGCGGTATGCGCCCAATCGTTCAGGGTTTGCGGCAGCAAATACTTCTTCGCGGTTATGCTGCCAAGCCATCAGCCTCTCAGCGGCTTCGGGGGCCAGGGTGTACTCCTGCGTCTCCGGCTCGTCGCCGCCGAAGCCGCCCCTGTTGAGCGTCTCGTGGAGGATGTGTCGCCAGTCAGCCGTGGCGGCAGTAAGCAACTCGTCATCATCTACGCCGAAACACCAAGGGCGAGTCATCTGCTCATCTTCGCTCGTTACCCACAGGAACCGCTCCCAAAAACCATTGTTCTTTTCATTTGCGACTACCTTCGCCAGGGCGTCTGGCTGGATGGTTCCGATGAGCCCGACGCAGGGGTTGGGGATCAGGTAGTCTTCTTTGTTCGTTTTTCGTGTGACCCTGACAGGGGATCCCGAATAGAGGCTCAGCCACGTCTCTTCGTCGCCGCCGGCCGAGTGGTATCGATTCATGCCCGAAAAAAATCCCGCGAGCTCGTCGCGGTAAAGGCTGATGCCGTATGGGTTTATTGAGTGCAGCTTCAAGAGGGCCTCAACTGTTGTGTCGTTCACCAGCAATTGTTGATTGTTCTCGCGGTATTCGATGAGGGGGCGGATGGCAAAATTCAGCGCGTGCGTCTTTGCCGTGCCGGGATGACCGACGATGCCGCAAAACAAGTTCGCGCACACCACCCAGGTCGCTTTCACGCGCAATACGCGCGAGCGGCCGATGGCGACGGCGAGAGCGAAGATGGCTGCGATTGCCAAGAAGTTGACGCTGAGGTTGTTGCTGACGCTGACATCTCGAATGATGCGGGCGATAGCACGGGGTAACCGATCGGTGGGGAATGATTTCGACATAGCTGTAACTATTTGTGGATGAGCTTATTGACGTCGGAGAGACGATACTTGTTGTTCCCAAAGCCCTTGACCGGCACGAGGATGCCGGCCTGCCGGCGGCGGTAAAGTGTCGAATCCGAGATTCCGAGCAATTTCTTGACCTCGCAGGACGTGAGCAGGGGATCGACATCGTGCTGCGTCATTGTTGCTGATTTTGCCTGGGCAAGTAGCCCCAGCGAAAAGGCGTGGAGGTCTCTTGCATTTATCACCAAGAGGGCGTCCGGGTCGTTTGCGATGATGCGTTGTATGTCCATATGTATCGATTTGACGATGCAAATATGAGCATTTAAAATTAAACTACAAAATAAAATCGGCAATAATCTAACGAAAAACGAGAATAAATATTATCGAACAACATATTTCAAAAGCGGAGTTCTCTCGTGATAGCCTAATTAGGCAGCAGAGAAATCTGGCCATGAACGCCTTGTCGGCTGTATTCAGAGACTAATTCTTTGCTCTATAGAGTAGACGCAAATAGAACAAAATGAGTATCTTTGCTAAAAAATAGCGAGAGAATGCAACAGCTTTCCCCAAAAGAAGTAAAAAAGGCCGTATCAGATGATCTCAAGTTCAATCAGCGCCTTTCAAGGCAGGAGGCCGCAGATCGACTTGGATATACCAGGAAAGAGTCCTTCAATAATGTTTTGAACAAAGACGACTTTTTCCCCTATAGACTTGCCAAGAAACTGAACGACCTGTTTGGATACAGCATTGATTTCTTGACCCGTGGCGTTGGATGCCTTAAAAAAGAAGCCGACGAAGTTATCATATACGACGGCGTCAACGAGGACCTTTTCGAAAAGGATTTTATCCTTAAGACAGAAGAATGGGCGAGGCTATATGGCGGAGACCAGGTAGCCGTTTTTCTCGACTTGATTTCGGCATGGTGGCGGGCTCAGGGTTATCACGATCCCCGGTTGGATAGAGCCCTGATAGATAAACTACGCGATGTCTACAATGATATGATGCGGAATTGCCGTGGGGAGAGGCCGTTTATTGGATTCCATCCAAAGCGGACTCGATACTAAGCAATCTACAACTTGGACAGCAATTCTTTCGCGTCATCCTCGTCGATTTTCCGATAACGGACGAAAGCGCGGGAGTTCTCTGAGTGGCCGGAGACTTTGCTGATAAGGTTGGGGTCGCGTACTTGTTTATATAGTATGCCGATGAATGTCCTCCTGGCCATATGAGACGAGGCTGTCTCTGAGAGCATGCACTGTTTTTCCTGGCGGGTCATAGGATCAAGCACGGTAACAATTCTGTCGATGCCGGCCTCGCGAATCATCTCTTTAATCTTACGGTTGTATTCCTGCTCAGAGATAAATGGCATCAACCGGTCTCCGGCAACGTCGGGGTAACGCTGCAAAATTTCTTGGGCAATGTCATTTACTAAGTAGACTGTCAGGGACTTTCCTTTTTGTGTTTTCGACGGGATGTAGTGTATCGCACCATCAAAGTAGTTTTGCTTGGTCATCCGATAGTAGTCACCCACGCGACAACCGATAAAGCACTGCAAAATGAAAACGTCTCTTTGGACCGCAAGTCCCGGATCCTTTGATAGGTCTGCCCTGTACAGCGCATCCCTCTCGTTCGCAGTAAGGTAGATGGGGTCTCCGTAGATAGCGGTTCCGATCTCATAGTCCTCGAAAGGGTCTTTGTTGATGTACCCCCGAGCCTTCGCCCAGATCAGGAACGTGTGCAGCCTCGTCATCTTGCCCTGTATCGTATTCTTGGACCGGCTTTTAGGAGGTCTGGATTCCGGCGCCGTCCGAAATGCCTCGGCGTACAGTGGGTCTAGGAAAACGATCTGCTTATTATCGTCTATATAATAGAAGGTATGTTCCCTCAAAAGAAAATCCTCGAAATCGTAGAGGAAATCCGAGTCGAGAGAGTCGAAAGACATCTCTATGCCGCGATAAGATGCAAACCGCTTCAATTCGCGGATGTTGACCATAAAGTGGTTGACTCGGGAATCGGAAATGTCTTTCTGGGATAGGTATTTCTCGAAGACAGCAAAGAAATCATTGCTCGGAACCTCGCTTTGGGTGATACCCGAAAGCCGGTCGGAAAGGCAGTTTGCAAGCCACTTGTCTGCTAACCCATTACGGCCGGATCCGGCTTCTCTGAATCTTTCTAATACGTATCTTTCAATGTCGGCTAACTCCGCGTTGAGGCCGTTGACCATGTCTGCGACCGCTTCCTCTTCCGGCGAGAGTATCCGTTTGCGTGTCTTTGGTACGGCAAAACGCTGTTTCTGAGCATCCCAATATTTGGCTATCGCAAACAGTCCTGTCTTGCCGCGCTGATTTATCCTTCCCTGATATAAACGCATCATTACTTCCTGCTTGCCGTCAGTGTTATTCTGTTTTGTGGAGAGTGAAAAAACGATGGTCGCCATAGTAAGTGCAAAAGTGCAGTGAAATCACATGAATTATATGCAAAGATAAGTATTATTGCTTTTCAAAACAGAGAAATGGCGAGTTTTTGGCGAGATAACTGAATTTGATTGGCAGGGCATGAATTGGTATGAACGGCCGTAATTATTTATAAAATACTGATATTAAGTTTATTGTCGCTGCAATGTTCTGATCTTCAATGCTCTGGCTTTGCTGCTTTTTTTTCGATTTTCGAGTCTTGTCCTGGGCACTAAAAAGCATCCGCATTCACGGATGCTTTTTTTTTTGCCCTTCTTCAAGTCGAAAAAATGCTAACTTTGTCGCCGAAATGAAAAAAGTAGGCCTTTTTATCGACACCTGGTATCCGATGGTGGACGGTGTCATCAAGGTGGTGGACAATTATGCCCGCCGGCTGATGCAGTATTGCGACGTCGTTGTTTTCTGCCCGGAGACCCGGGGCTAC
>JAEEGL011356957.1_pt1 | contig 11417 bp, 5 predicted proteins | sample 9134231 | NCBI WGS metagenome assembly JAEEGL01 (sample SAMN16246548, study PRJNA631951) | gut metagenome | biome: gut microbiome; feature: rumen; material: fiber-attached | host: Bos | place: Iran: Karaj | collected 2018-10
CGACCGCATCCCACCCATGATTAATATCTTCGTTAACACGGTCTATTTCTGGACCACCGCAGGCACATCTTTAGGACTTGCATATTATCTGCATTCCTTTATAAAGAGCAGGATCAGCGATCTGTATATGAAATTCACCAGTGCGCTGATAATCTTCTATGTCATATTTATGGCGCGCAATATGTATACCGGGTGGGTGTTTACCTTTGACGAAAGCGGAAATTACATCCATGGTCCGATATATGCATTCTGTTACGCAATGCAGATGATAGTTGGTATTGCTTCAGCGTATCTGATCTGGTCATACAGAGATCATCTGGAAAGACGTCAGATGATGGCATGCTGGATATTCATGCTGCTTATCGCGTCGGGCTTCGTGCTTCAGGGAGTATTATTCACTAAAACGCTTCTGACTTCATACATGAGTTCCATTGCGGCAATGACTCTGCTTTTTATCATAGAAACTCCCGATTACATTAAACTTACCAATACCATGGAGGAACTTGAGAGACAGAAGATCCGCGCAGATGTGGCTAATAACGCCAAGTCCGAGTTTCTTGCAAAGATGTCCCATGAGATACGCACCCCCATAAACGCCGTGATCGGAATGGATGAGATGATCTTAAGGGATGTGCGCGACGACGATATCAGAAACTATGCACTTGATATAAAAAGCGCAGCGGATGCTCTGTTATCAACTATTAATGACATTCTGGACTTATCAAAGGTTGAATCCGGCAAAATGGAACTGATCCCGGTGGAGTATGATGTTTCCAGCATGCTGCACGATGTGTCCAATATGATAGCATTCCAGGCGAAAGAGAAGAATCTGGAGTTCTGCCTTGATTTTGATGAGGATATCCCCTCGCGTCTCTACGGAGATGACGTCCGGTTAAGACAGATCATGGTTAACCTCTTAACCAACGCCGTTAAGTATACTGATAAGGGAAGCGTGTCCTTCTTAGTATCCGGCAGAAGATCAAACGGTGATTATCATATGCATGTCAGCGTTAAGGATACCGGAATGGGCATCAGGAAAGAAGATCAGGAAAAACTATTCGAACGATACACCAGGCTCGACCAGGAGAAGAATCGTAATATCGAAGGCACGGGACTTGGAATGAGCATATCTGTCCAGCTCCTTGAAATGATGGGAAGCAGCCTTAATCTTGAAAGCGAGTATGGAAAAGGTTCGGAATTCTATTTTGACATAATCCAGCCGATAGTTGACGCGAACCCCATAGGGCGGCTTAATGACAGGATAACCGCACGCAACAGTTCATATACTTACGGGGCATCGTTTACGGCGCCGGATGCGAATGTGCTTCTTGTTGACGACAATGCAATGAACAGGAAAGTGGCGAGATCACTTCTGCGTGATACTCTGATCCGGATAGATGAGGCAGCAGGAGGATATGAGTGTATCGAATGTGTTAAGGATAAGCATTATGATGTGATACTTCTGGATCATATGATGCCGGATCTTGACGGAATAGAGACCCTCAGGATGCTTAAGGAAGCCGGAATGTATAAATGCGAGGGGACTCCGGTTGTAGCACTGACAGCCAATATGGTAGCCGGTGCAAGGGAAATGTATGAGAAGGAAGGCTTTGAGGCCTTCCTTGGAAAGCCCATAAAGCCGGAGCGGTTGGAAGAGCTTTTAAAGGAACTTCTTCCGGATGAACTGGTTAAGGAAGGACCGAAGAGAGGGTACCGCAAAGAGGAGGCAGGTTCTGAAACAGGCTTTTCAGAAGAATCTGCCACCAAAGCCATGAAGGAAGCCGGCAGAGGCACATCGGATGAAGATATTACGAATCTCCCTGTGTTAGATGGAGTCGACTATGAAGACGCAATAAGACATCTTGGAAATGTCAGCATACTTAAAGACATGATGGTTACATTCCAAGATCAGGCACCGGAGGACGCTGATAAACTGGATGTCTGGTATGGTAAGATTGATATAACCGGAGAAGATCATACGGATAATGAAGCACTGCACCAGTATATGGTCCAGGTTCACAGCATGAAGAATAGCGCAGCCATGATAGGCGCAGTAACGGTCGCTTCACTGGCGAGAGTCCTGGAATATGCCGCAAGAGACGGGCGTCTTGATGTGATCGGCGGCGTGCATCCGGTTTTCATAGAAGGATGGAATACTCTTGCGAGAGATATTGAGATGGCATATCCGAAGGGTACTTCAGATACTTATCTGTCAGAAGAAATGCACCCAAACGATATATGCAGCCTTGACAATGATAACAAGAGAAATGAGAAGAAGGCAAACAGTAATTCTGATAATGTGACAGATGGCACAATGTCGGACAACAGGAAAAAGATATTGATCATAGATGACAGCACTACTATGCTCAGTAACTTAAAAGATATCTTAAAGGACCGGTATCAGGTGTATCTTGCTCCGAGTGGAGAGCGTGGACTAAAGTTTTTAGGCAAACATCGTCCTGATATTATCCTTCTTGACTATCTTATGCCTGAATGGGACGGAGTCCGGACGCTATCAGAAATACGTAAGGTAAAAGAATATGCTGATATCCCGGTGATCTTCCTTACGGGTGGAAGTGATGAAGCGCTTGATACTTTATCAGAACTTCATCCTGCGGGGGTTGTAAAAAAGCCGCCGGTGGTAAATGACCTGATACAGGCGATCGAAGGATGTATGTGAACCTGTTTTGTGGTATGATATTTCTTTGTGCGGATGTGATCTGCGCTTGATTGCCATTTATCGGCGTTTGTCCGTATAAACACCGTGTAATACATTTTATACAAGAAGGAGACGGAATAATATGAACGAGCAGGAAGTAATGGAGAAATACGGAATATCCAAGAGGATGAGGATGGGACTCATTGTCCAGACCATCCTTTTAGTTATAGCCTTTGGAATATCGGTAGTAGGCATTATCCGCAATATCAGCATGTACAGAGAGATGATCTTCTTTGGACAGGCAGCGATATGTGCGGCGCTCATTTATTTTTGCATATTTAAGTTCAAGGACAGAGACAGAGATTATCTTAAGGTCATACTGATGGCCTATGCTCTGTTAGAGGCTATAAGAGCAGCTCTCCTTAACACTAACGGGATCAATCCCGCCATAGCCGGTCTTGCCAGATTTGTTCTTGTGGTATTGGCGATATGCTATGTTCTGATAGCAGAGCGCATAGATAAGAAGGACAGTGAGAGGATCGCGCTTGCAATGGTGGTGCTCGAAGTAGCGCTTTATCTGATATTTATCTTCGGATTCCCGGGAATGATGTATGGAAGACTCAACCGGATCTATCCCATAGTGGGCGTTCTGATCTCGGGTTCAATTGCAATCTTCCTCAAGGCCAAATTCGAGCAGTTAGGCGCTGAGGAGGAGGAGATCAGTCCTGCGCAGAGATGGCGAAGCATTATTGTGATCGCATTAAGTCTCGTGATCGTGATCAGTTCTCTTGTGGGAGTCAGTATCCAGCATGCAAATGATGTTGCAAACGGCACTGCAGCACCGGTACAGGGAGATGATCCTCTTTCGTACTGGACGGATGGTGCTCCGCTTAAAACAGAACTTGTATCTTATATTGATGCCATAACCGATAAGGAGAATCCGGACTTTATTCCGGTTGAGCGTCGAATTGCCGTATTTGACTTAGACGGGACCTTATTCTGTGAGACGGATCCCAATTATTTCGACTATACGATGCTTTTATACCGCGTAACTGAAGATCCGACATATAAAGACAAGGCCAGCGATTTTGAGAAGGAAGTTGCTCAGAAGATACAGACATTAAATGAGACCGGAGAGGCAGCAAAGGGTTTAGAGGTTGATCACGGCAAGGCGGTTGCGTCAGCATTTTCCGGATTTACCTTAGATGAATTCAATGACTATATCCAGGAGTTTAAGAAGATGCCTCATCCCGGATACGAGGGTATGACCAGGGGAGAAGCATTCTACAAGCCCATGATCCAGGTAGTCAATTATCTCAGGGCAAATGACTTTACCGTATATGTAGTCAGCGGTACAGACAGGTTTATCGTTCGCGGTATAGTGGACAATTCAGTGCTGAAGGTTCCTTTTGACCATATCATCGGTTCGGATGAGAATCTGATCGCTCCAGATCAGGGCGATACCGATGGATTAAGCTATGTATATGAAGAGGATGACAAACTTGTACTTGGAGGTCAGTTCATAGTCAAGAATCTTAAGATGAACAAGGTTACGGTCATCGCTCAGGAGATCGGAATGCAGCCTGTGCTGTCCTTCGGCAACAGCTCAGGAGATGCCAGCATGGCGGAGTATGTTATCAACAACAATCCCTATAAGTCTCTTGCGTTTATGCTGTGCTGCGACGATACCGAGAGAGAAAACGGTAATGTGGAAAAGGCTGAGAAGATGAAGGCATCCTGCGCAGAGTACGGCTGGATACCTGTGTCAATGAAGAACGACTGGACTACTATCTACGGCGATGATGTAACCAGGAAGAAATAATTGTGATTAAGACCGGGGTGTGTGATGACATCATAAACCCGGTCGGTACGATACAAGGAATACTGAGTGTTGCCATGAGAATGATAAATGAACCATCGCTTGAAATATCGATAGTGATGCCCTGCTTAAATGAGGAGGGAGCGGTAGGTTCATGCGTGCGCGACGCTCTTGGATACATAAGTGGGAAAGGATTGTCGGGTGAAGTAGTCGTGGTTGATAACGGGAGCACTGATAATTCACGGACAGAAGCTGAAGAGGCGGGAGCAGTAGTATATCGTGAAGAGGTCAGAGGTTATGGCAGTGCCCTGAGGAAAGGCATATCCGTAAGCAAAGGAAATGTGATCATATTCGGAGACTGTGATACCACGTATGATTTTAAAGATCTGACAGGCTTCTACGAGCCGCTTAGTAATGGCACATATGATGTGATGATAGGTGACAGGCTAAGTGGTATCTCCGAAGACGGCTCCATGCAGTTATCCCATATCCTGGGAGTGAAATTCCTATCTGCCTATGCAAGAAAACGTTTTTCCACCGATGTAAGGGATTTTCACTGCGGGCTAAGAGGACTTACCAGAGAAGCCGCTGAGCAGATGGATATGAAAACGGACGGAATGGAATTTGCAACGGAATTCATAGCCGTTGCTGCAAAAAGCGGTCTTAAGATAGGCCAGACCGACATTTGCCTTAAAAAGAGCATCGGACAGCGCAGATCGAAACTAAATCCTGTCAGGGATGGATTCAGACATTTTAAGTTTATAAGCCGGGGGTGTTGAGTACGACAAAACCATTAGCTGGAATCGATAAAAAAACAATTATACTGTATCCCGCAGTATTTGCTGCGGGATTGGTTCTGTTTGTCCTACTTCTTGTGGGCGTAGCTATGATCCCGCGGTCAATGATCGAGAAGCATATGCTGGAGTCTGCGGAGTATTTTAAGGGCTGTTCGAATTTCTATTATGTAGTAGACGGTATTGAAGCAAGTCAGATTGATCGTTATTCGGATGCTATATCGTTGTCTATTTTATGGGGATATGACAGTGATCATCCGCTCACTTCTGTTATGTGGGCATATTATTACCATAACGATGAGAATTCGGAACCTGAAAACTTTTATGAGGCTGTAAATCAACGATATGATGCTAATAAACAGTACTTAAGATACTGGCATGGATCGACTGTGATAGTGAGATTGTTCCATCTTGTGGGGAATATCAGGCAGCTGTATGTATTTAATTCCGTAGTGATTGCAACGCTTGTTTTATGTCTGTTTGCAGTATTAATAAGAAATCGGTTATCTGGCGCAGCAGTATCTTTTGCGGCCGGGCTTATTGGGGTGAGTATATGGATAGTCCCGTTATCACTTGAGTATTATTGGATGTTCCTGGTGATGTTGATCTCGTCACTGATCATTGTGAGAATGGAATTAAGGGAAAAAGATAAGTATATTGGCATTGCCTTTATGATCACAGGCATGTTTACTGCTTATCTTGACTTTCTTACGACAGAACTCATTACACTTCTTATTCCGCTGCTTTTGATCTTATATATACGGAAACGCAGCGGAAGGTTTAAAGGACCTGATTCAGTACGGGATATGATCGGAAAAGTGATCCTGTGGGGCATTGGATATGCCGGAACATGGATCATGAAATGGGTCATAGCTGCCATGGTTTTAAATACGAATACATTTCCATATGTCAGGGATAATATAGAGGAGCGTTTTGGTGGAGATTATTACATAATATCCGGAGCAAGAATGGTGACGGATGCGCTTAAGAGAAATATCAAATGTATTTTTCCGTTCGAATATGGGGCGATGGGTGCACTTGTGGTTGCGATAATTGCAGCTGTTATCATATATTTAGTCTTTGTATACAGACGTAAAGGGGCTGACTTGTATCTGCTGATGTGTTATATTTTTATAGGATTATTGCCATATATCAGATATGTAGTTATGCGTAATCATTCGTATTTTCACTACTTCTTTACGTATCGCACACAGATGGCCACCATAGTCGCACTTATGCTGATTATTGCGGAATTAACTGCCAGGCGCAAAGACTAGCATGATGAAAGAATGAAATGTGATCTGTTAATGACAGGCAGGACATTTTATTAAATTGAAGGAGTATTCTTATGAAAACAGAGACGATCAAAAAAAGAAAAATCAGGTTTATCAGCATAATGCTCTCATTACTGATGTTCCTGACTCAGTCGGAGCCGATATTGGCTGAAGAGATCTATATCGCTGAAAACGTCGGGGAGAGCATTGCCGTATCGGAGGAAGAAGAGAAAGCGGAGCTTGATCAGGCCATAATAGATGAGCTTTATGGGTCGGATGATGACCAGGTACCATCTGATATGGCGACGGAACTGACCGTCACCTATAAACTGGAAAAGGATGTAACGGTTAGCGAAGATGCCGATGCGGTTATAGCGGCAGCAGGCGTCGAAAATATCACTTATGATGATAAAGGGCAGGTTGTTCAAAAGGGGCTCTCAGATAGCGATGCGCAGATAGCGCCTCTGGTATATCAGAAGGAAGGATATGTAATTGATCCTGTTAATGCCTGGAAAACCGAAAAGTATGAAATAACCGGATATACACCGGGGTATAGTACGGCATCTGAAACAATCCCGCCGTCTCCTATCTACGGCTACAAAGCCTATTACTTTCCTTACAACGCAACATTAAAGGAAGTTGCGAAATACGCTTCAGGCGGCAAGGTTGAACTTACTCCCGTATGGGTTGTTCCGAATATTGTTTACGATGAAGAAAGCCTTAAAGAGGCGGACAATCCCAACAAGGATAAGATCTTCTATTCCAAAGGCGAAGTTGTAGAACTCTTACCCGTCACCGAGGACGTGCCGGGATATACTTTTGCAGGCTGGGATTACAGCTTCAAGAATGAGGCCGTGCAGAATTCCGTAGCAGGCACCGAGGATAAAGAGGGGCTGTACCTGATTAATACAGGCAGCCATACGTCTGTTTTGACCGCTTATGCAGTATGGGAACCTGTGCATTATAGCATCACGTATGTCGGGATAGAAGTTAAACCCGCAGAGGTCGAAGGTGAGACTTCACTCGGAACCATAGAGGTTGACGGCGTTGATATGGAGATATTATCAGAGCAGGAACTGAATCCCGCTGATATTACTGCAGCTGCCACACTTCCGACTTATTACATAGCGCAGGCAACTACCGTTCTGCCGGGACCGGACGAGATCAATAAGGGCGACGTGATCCCGTCGTTTACCGAATACAACAGATTCTTAAACTGGACCTGCAGCCGCAGGTTGAATAAAGAGATCCGTACTCTGGGATTAAACGGAGACATAACTCACGGTGATGTTACTCTGTATGCCATATATACCGCGAGGTACCCCATCCCGTATGCTACGGGTAATTCACTCCAGATCAACGAGTTTAAGGCTGTCCAGAACTCGGTTCCCAACCTGTTTAACCGTGATGAATATGCAGTTATAAGTCTCGTTGGAACACGGACCAGTGCTGACCCTAAGACTGTTATCCTTCCGGATGATGTTGCACAGTACTTTGAGTTATGCGAAGTTGATGCCAGAAAAGCAGGTCTTGGCCGCGGATATGCGCCTGTGGGTATCAGACTTAAAGACAACATAGATGCTGACACGGCAAAAACCCTTCCTAAGAAGTTTAAGAAATTCACTCTTAAGGTACAGGGCACGGATCATGAGGTTGATGATAATGGTGAACCCGTGTATAAAGATGTACCTGTAGCATTTAAAACATATTATAAAGCACCTAAATACAAACTGACCGGTAACAAAGCAACTCTGTATATGGCTCTGCTGACTAAAAATGAAGATGGAAGCGTTAACCCCGCACAGTTTAATGTTTCAGAGAAACAGGGACAATTCCTTAATGAGATCTATACCGGCATTTGGGAAGCTGATTATGTCTTAAAGAACGGGAAAACATATTCTCCCGTAAATCCGTCTGAGATAAGTGTTTCTGTCAATAATGATACAGGCGTTATTACCGTCAGCGCAGTAAAAGGCGCAAACGGATTCATAAGACTTCGAAACACCTCCTGGCTTGACGGGGCATATGTGTACTTTAAATATGCTATCAGTGAAAACTTAAAGCAGCCGGCACTGGCCTTTTCCGGAAGCACCATAATACTGAATAACGGATATGATAATGAAACCGGAACGGTAAGAGTCATATACAATAAGGGAATGATCCCGGATAGCAGCAAGATCACAATCAATACAGAGAAGCTGCCTTCAGGCATTACCGCTTCGTACAAAGACGGCGTTATCACGGTTACCGGTGCTAAGGGTGTTAAAAAGGGCACCTACAAGCTGGGCGTAAGCTGTGATGGCGTTAAGAAACCGGTGCAGTTAAAGATACAGGTTATAAATACTCCTGCTGAAAAAGCGGTAAAGATGAAGGTAAAAGGAAAACTCGATGCATTTATGGGTGGGAGCATATATCTGACGCCGGTCATAAAGGGATATTCCGGTACGCTTCAGTCTGTAAAGGTACTTCCGGACAGTAACAGCAAGAACGTGGAGTTTGATGTACTGTGGGACGGAAGCATTATTGAACTATACTCTAACAGCGCTTATGTACCCGGCACAGCCAAAAAAGAGATCAATCTTGAGTTAACGCTCAGCACGGGTCGTGTTCTTCCATATACAGTTAAGTGTGCACGATCAAAAGGAGTGGTAAGCATAGACGCTTATGATGTGGTGATCAACCTTCCGAAAAATGATGAGACAGTTGACAATACCAAAGAAGATATTACACCAGGCGCAGAAGATGTGACGGATACTGAGGTTCTTCAGGCAATAACGCCCGTGATCATCATATACACATATACTTACTACGCTGATCCGAACAATAAAGTCACCAAGATCTATACGTCAGACTTAAGCAGGGATATCGGACGGGCTAACGTGATCATAGAGGAAAACCAGCCGAAGTTAAGCAAGCAGGGGGTTTACTCGGGAACGTACAAAGACGGAATCATTACGATTAAAGACGAGAATAATTATCTGTCAAAATTGCAAAAAGAGACTGAATATACGCTTACACTTTCCGGAGTCTGGAAAGTTACTGGTAAGAAAATGAACACGACATTCAATCTTAAGGTAAAACCGTGACAATTCGGGAATGAAGTAACGATCATGAACGAAACATTGCAAAATAAATACAATGATCTTATAACCCTGATAAAATCCTACGGAAGTGCGGCGGTAGCTTATTCAGGAGGCGTTGATTCGACGTTTCTTCTGCGTGCGGCCCATGATGCGCTGGGAAGCAATATGGCGGCGCTTACCGCCGTATCACCTTTTTTCCCCGCATGGGAATCGGAGCAGGCGGCAGAGTATTGTAAACTCAGATGGATCAAACATTTCATTCTGGAATATGATCCGCTGTCTGTAGACGCCATCAGAGTCAATCCGCCGGAGAGATGTTATCTGTGCAAATTTACTCTGTTTAACGGATTCAAGGCATTTGCCGCAGAAAACGGATTCGCCGAGGTTATAGAGGGCACCAATGCGGATGATCTAAACGATTACAGACCGGGACTTAAGGCTCTTTCGGAACTCAGGATCAAAAGTCCCCTTAAGGAAGTCGGTTTTACCAAGGAGGAGATAAGGATCCTGTCCAAAGAATTCGGTCTTCCCACATGGAATAAGCCGTCTTACGCCTGCCTTGCCAGCCGCGTGCCCTATAATGAGGAACTCACTGCAGACAAGCTTTATATGGTTGAGTGCGCGGAAAACATCCTTCTTCAGCTGGGATTTGAGCAGTGCAGGGTGCGTATTCACGGGACTCTTGCCCGCATAGAAGTTTATCCCGAAGAATTTTCTCATATTATGAGGGATGATATCCGATATACGATATGTGAGAGTCTGAAAAATATGGGGTTCTCATATGTGAGTCTTGATATGACCGGGTACAGGACGGGAAGCCTTAACGAAGTACTGTAACTATATTTGTAACTATATGAAGAAGAGAATATACAGATTAATCGCATATATGCTGCTGGCAGCGCTTCTTACACAACCGATCGGAGCGTTAGCCGCAGAATCTTATCTGTTCGATGATGATAGCACAGTTATCGCGGAAGATGCAGGATATGAAGATGACTATGCTCTCGGAGAGGATATCCTGTTTGATGACGGAACAGATCAGGACTATGACTTTGCCGATTACGGATCTGATGAAGCATCTCCCAATGCGTCGCAGTACGATATTCAGGACATCATTAATATGTACACTCCTGATATCGACTATGGGTTGGACAGAGCGTTTGATAATCCCGACGATGCCGCGGATACGCTTAATGTGCTCTTAAACGACAAGGATGTTCTGGGAGTACTGTTTTTGTGTGATACCTATCCCTTAAGGAGCAGCGCCGCCACTGACGGCAAGACCATAGTAAATATTCCCAGCGGTACCACACTTATCCTTAAGGGGGTATTATACAACGGCAGCGATTACTGGTTTTACGTGTCTGCCCTTTCGTCTTTGGGTGACCTCTATGGGTATATCCCCAAGTCCAAGATCATCTGCGTGGATGAGGACTACCTGACATGGGAGCGAGGAGCCAACCGGACGGCTTATGATGCTGACGGCAATATCACCGCCCTTGGAGGAGAGAGTACTGAAGGTATTTCCGAGAAGGCTCTTGAATCCGTGTATTATTTTCCTGACAGTTACAGGGACAGCTTGATCAAACTGCTTAAGAAGCATCCGGAATGGGTGTTTGTTCCGCAGAAGATCGGCAAGACCTTAGATGAAGTCGTATCAGCACAGATATCCAATCCCAACAGAAACTGGGTTTATAAGACCGTTGATGACAGGTTTAAAGGTGACCGGGTCAACTCCACATGGTACTACGCATCCTACGAGGGATTGCTTTACTATATGAATCCGGC
>JAEEGL011417212.1_pt1 | contig 11417 bp, 13 predicted proteins | sample 9134231 | NCBI WGS metagenome assembly JAEEGL01 (sample SAMN16246548, study PRJNA631951) | gut metagenome | biome: gut microbiome; feature: rumen; material: fiber-attached | host: Bos | place: Iran: Karaj | collected 2018-10
CGATGATCTTCAGGTTGTGAACCACAAAACAATCGTCGAAAGTAACGTTGACATACGCTTTGAGTTTGCCTTCTGCCGTGGCCTTCCGAATCTTGATATCAGTGATTTCCATAATACAAAACCCCCTATTTTGTATCTTAATAAAGCAGGGGTTTTCCCGCTCTTTTATAAAATTTTATCATACATTTTTAAAAAGTGTGAAAAAATTTTTAATTTTTACAAAATATTATATTTTTTTGATTTTATATTACTTTTTCGAATTTCAAATCAGATTTTTTTGCCGTTGAACCAGAGTTTTTCCAGGTTGTAGAACTCCCTTGCCTCCTGGTTCATAAGATGGATCACCACAAAGCCGCAGTCAAGGAGGACCCAACGCTCGTCATCGGCTTTCTTATGATGGTGCTGAAGCACAAGATGCTCCTCTTCAAGCTTCTGATAAAGCTGGTTCAAAAGACCCCGCAGATGTCCCGAGCTGGTGACTGTTGTTATGATGAAGTAATCGGTCCAGCTGTTGAGTTCGGCTATATCCAGGACCACTGTATCCTGCCCGTTATGCTCCTCGATAAATGCTGCAATCTCTTTTACAGTTTTCTCATTTGCATTGTCTGCCATCAAAGTCCTTCCCTAAAATTATTGTTATGGTTCCCTCGGTCCCATTGTCGGTGGAAATATTTTTACATTTTATGACACCTGCCACCCGCTCCAGGAGTGAGCTGTCGTTTCTGTGTCCTATGATTCTGGTAACCTCCACATCGGTCTCATCTGCATTTCCGACCTTTGTGACATTAAAGCCCAAGTTGCGGTAGGTCATGGATGTACGCTGTGCAAGGCCTCCCACCGAGGTTCCGTTAAGTATCATTAAATTTATGTGGCTTCCCTCTATCACATTTGTATTGCCCAATGCCTCCACAATCTGCTTGAGCCCTTCCCTGAGGAGATTGCCGTTGTAGTGAGGGAACAGCATCTCTTTGTCATCCACTGTCTTCTTGTCGCCCAACACCCGGTGGAATATCATGCGCGGACAGTCTGCCTTGGATATCTCGGCAAGGAAAGACTTAAGGTCCAGCTGGCTCATGTTGGTGTCCATGTTCTTGTACAGTATCGGAAACACCTCTTTCTTGAGGAGCAGGTCTTTCTGGGTTCCAAGAGCGCTGACAAAGGTCTGGATAAGCTTCTGATGGCTGGATGAAAGCTCTGTATCGGCAGAGTTAAGCTCCTCGTTCAGGATGTACTCCATTACTTTGTCGCCATCCAGCTTGTGGCGTCCCCCTGGAAGAAGCACTGTGTCGGACAAGGTGTCGTGGCGCAGCACCGGGGTGCCTATGACAAAATCGAGGCCACCCACCAGGTCGACGCAGTTCTTGAATTCCTCAAGTTCAAAGTCAAAATAGAATGGGATGGCAAGGGATGTCTCGAACTCGATTTTCTTGATATATTGCTCCGGCTTTCCCTTTTTGTAAAGCACGTCAAGACGGTCCACCCGGGAAAGGGATTTTATGAGGGATCCGTAGTTCACAGGGATGTCAATTACAGCAGTCCGATGGGTTCCGGGATGATAGATGAACACCTCGGAGAACAGGATATCCTTCTTGCTTGTGATGTTGAAGATGAAAGATATGCTCTTGCCTTCGGAAAGCTTTTTTTGCACATTGTCCTCCCTTACGCTGAGGGAGATGAATATTACAGTGCCGATGAGTACAAGAAGAATAAGAAGAAGTATGATGTTGCTCTTTGCAAAGAGTTTTTTATTCCGCATGCTCAAGCTCCTTCTTTAAGTCCAGCGCAAGGGGATCCACCCCTTTTCCCTTGGAGGCCAGATGGTTCAGGGTACCCATCAGCACCGCATAGACCATGCCGTCCAGGTCCAGCCCCTCAAGGCCGGATAAGAATTCAGGTGTAATATGCTTGCGTTTTGGCTCGATGTAATCGGCCACAAAAAGTATCTTGGCCAGGGGCTTCATACCGGCAGTGCCGGTGGTGTGGGCCTGGAGCGCTGCCAGCACATCCTGGTCCTCTATGCCGAACTGTTTCTTGAGCACCATAGCCCCTGCCCTGCCGTGGAGCAGCACCGGAGAATGGAGATCCAGCTCCCGCACCGGGTTGCCGTCCTGAGCGGCCCACTCCACCAGTTCCTCCTTGGAGTATTCCCGGGCTATGTCGTGGACTAATCCGGTAAAGAAAGCAAGCTTCTGGTCAAAGCCGAACTCCTCTGCCAGCCTGCGGCAGGTTTCGGCAGTGGAGACAGAATGCTCATAGCGGGGCGCAGAGAGATGGCTTTTAAGGTAGCTGTCCATCTTTGCGGTAAATGCATCATCTGTAAAACTTGCGCTGTTCAATTATCTCCCTCACTTTCTCAGGCACCAGGTATCGGATAGGATACCCATTTTTTATCCGCTCGCGTATCTCTGTAGAAGATATCGGCAACATTTTGTTTTTTATGTAGAAGTCCGGGTAATCTGACGGTATAGGTTCCTGAACATTGCGGCGCACCACAATCAAGTCCACCAGCTGCTTTATCTCGTCCGGCTTCTTCCAGGTGCCGAAGTCTGGCAGAAGGTCGTCACCGATTATAAAGCCCAGCTTCCCGGTTATGTCGTAATGGTCCAGGATGTAGTGGATTGTGTCGATGCTGTAGGTGATTCCACCCCTCTTTATGTCGCAGTCTTCCACGATACAGCCCGGGATGTCGTCCACGGCCGCATGGAGCATCTCCAGCCGCTCCTGGGGAGTGATAACTGTATGGTTCTCCTTGTGGGATGCAATGTTGGCGGGGACCAGGATGGCGCGCTGATAGCCCAGCTGGTACATGACCTCCTGTACTATGAAAAGGTGTCCTGTATGGACCGGGTTGAAGCTGCCGCCGAAAATAAAGGTTCTCATTCTTCCTGAAGCACCAGCCTTGAAAAAATGTCTTTTATCTTTTCCATGCCGTAGCCGGAGAATACCGAGATTCCGTGTATCTCCTCGGCCGGATATTTGGCCTGGAGCTGGGCAAGGGCTTCCTCGCTCCCCTCGGTGTCCATCTTGGTTGCCAGGATCACACGCTTCCGGGATGCCAGTTCCTCCGAAAAAGCTTTAAGCTCTCCCAGCAGGATTTCGAAGGAATCGAGGTAGTCAGGCTGGGATACATCGATGAGGAAAAGGAGGCCCCGGGTGCGGGCAATGTGTTTCAGGAACCGGATTCCCAGGCCAGCGCCCTGGGACGCCCCCTCTATGATGCCCGGGATGTCGGCCAGCACTATGTCCTGGTCGTCCAAGGCGTATACACCAAGGTTAGGTATCTTGGTTGTGAACGGGTAGCTGCCCACCCGTGGGTTTGCATTGGTCAGGCGGCCCAGCAGCGTGGATTTGCCCGCGTTTGGGAAGCCTACAAAGCCGATGTCGGCTATTATGTTGATCTCGATGATTATCTTGCGGCTCTGGCCTGGGAGGCCGGGCTGGGCAAAGCGCGGGGTCTGGTGCCGGGAGGTGGCGAAGTTCATGTTGCCAAGGCCCCCCTTGCCCCCTTTCAGGAACACCCAGTCGCTCTCGTCCTGGGCAAAGTCGTGGAGCACCTCTTTGGTGTCAAAATCCTTGATTATAGCCCCGGGTGGCAGCAGTATGACAGCATCCTCGCCATCAGCGCCGTGCTTCTTGCGTCCTTCGCCGGGCCGCCCGTTGCCTGCATTGATGATACGCTTGTATCTGAGATGTGCTAATGTCCTAAGATTTCTTTTGATCTGGAATACGACATCACCGCCCTTTCCGCCGTCGCCGCCGTCTGGGCCACCTTTGGGAATATACTTTTCCCGCCTTAAAGAAACACAACCGGCTCCGCCTTTACCGGAGCCGACTTCTAGTGATGTCTCGTCTACAAAACCACGCACTGCAGTGAATGATTATTCTTCAACTTTTTCGATACTGATGTATTTTCTGCCCTGTCTCTGATGGAATTTAACAGTTCCAGTCTCTTTGGCAAAGATTGTGTGGTCTTTTCCAAGACCTGCGTTCTCGCCAGGATGGAATTCAGTACCTTTCTGTCTTACAATGATGGAACCAGCAGAAACAAGCTCGCCACCAAATCTCTTGACGCCAAGTCTCTGTGCATTTGAGTCTCTTCCGTTTCTTGAGCTTCCGCCACCTTTCTTATGTGCCATATCTGATTACCCCTCAATAATATCTGTAACTTTAACGATTGTATACTGAGCTCTGTGACCTCTGGTCCGCTTGTAATTCTTTCTTCTCTTGTACTTCATTACAACGACCTTGGTATCCTTGATCTGGTCCTCTACAGTTCCGGTAACCTTTGCTCCTGCAATGTAAGGAGTTCCAATCTTCTGTGTACCGTCACCGCTGATGAGCATGATTGAGTCGAAATCAAGGGTTGCACCCTTCTCAGCGTCGATTCTGTCCATTCTGAGAAGTGCTCCCTTCTCAGCCTTGTACTGTTTGCCTTTCATATCAATAAGAGCGTACATTTTTCCAACCTACTAATAATAAAAATTCGTTCTATATTTATAAAATAAAACCTTGCATAAGGTCAAGTGGGTATTTTCACTTACTCTATAATAAATGTCCTGCCGTTGTAGAAGAAGATACTGTGAGACAGGTACCTGCGCACCGATTCATATAGCACCCGCCGCTCCACATCCTTGCCCATGCGGGTGAACTCTTCCACCGAACAGGTGTCGGCCACGCGGATCACATCCTGGAAGATGATAGGGCCCTGATCCAGGTCTGCTGTGGCGAAATGGCCTGTGGCACCGATGATCTTAACACCTTTCTGCCATGCCTGATGATATGGTTTTGCTCCTTTGAATGCTGGAAGGAAGCCGTGGTGTATATTGATGATCCGATTGTTCCAGCGGCTGCAGAAATCGGCAGAAAGAACCTGCATGTACCGGGCCAGAATAACCAGCTCGATGTTGTACTGCCTTAAGATCTCCTCCAGATCTTTCTCGTACTCCTCTTTGCCCTTGGCAGTATCCACCTGGAAGAACGGGATATGGAAAGAGGTGGCTATATGAGCCAGGTCTGAGTGGTTCGAGATGATGACTGGAATCTCGCAGTCAAGCTCGCCGTCAGCATGCTTTAAGAGAAGCTCGTAAAGACAGTGGCTGGTACTGGAGACCAGGATTGCTACCCGTTTTTTGATGCCCCGGTTAAAGATATGCCACTTCATGGAGAACTGTTCTCCCACCTTGCCAAACTCTTTCTTGAAGTCAGCCTCGGAGAACCCATCCTGCCCTACAAAGACAATACGGCAGAAGAACATCCCGATATCTATAGCTGTATGCTGGGCCAGGTTAAGGATGTTTCCTTTATTCGAGGCTATGCAGTTTGTTATGGCGGCAATAATTCCGCTCTGGTCTGGACATGTTACAGTAAGAATATAAGAGCTCATGACATCACTATATATTAAAAACGCAGGGTTATTCCAGCCCCCAGCAGGAATCCGCCGAAGTTGGAGTATTCATCGTCGTGGTCGGCCAGCCATTTGGTGAAGCCGGTCTCGACACCAATCTTAATCCAGTCTATAGGAGTGTACTCCAATAAGAGCTTGATGCTGCCGCCGGTGTAGCGCCAGTCGCTGTCGGCATAGCCCCGTCCTATGTAGATGAGGCTTGAGAGATCTATATAGCCTAAGTGCCACATGGTCTTAAGGCCGCCGTAGACATTCATGCTGTTGTCATCAAGACCAGAGATATACTCTGTTCCCACCAGGAAGCGGAAAGCACGGAAGAAGCGGAAATATTCAAGATAGGCGCCGAAGCAGTTCAGGTCATCACCGAAAATATGGTCGTAATAGAAGTTGGCTCCGAACCCCAGCATCTTCACCCTTTCCACGCCATCGCCAGCCAGAACCTGGTCCTTGCGGTATATGGGCCGGGCAAAGGTTACATCGTCCTTTACGTTGACAGCATAGAGTTTTCCTATGTCCTGGCCGTTCCTCTTGGAATAGATGTGGAATTCATCCCCCTTGGCCACCTTATTCTTCTTGCCGCAGGAAAGGACATATTCGCCGGAAACCATGCTGGATACAGTGAACTCAGCCGGATGAATTGTTATGGAGTGGGCTATGTCAGACACATGGATGGCCGCATTGCGGAAGCACTTTTCCAGCGCCGCATCGTCGGAGATGCCGTTTCCTACTGTGCTGAAGCTGTATACCTTGGGTTCCACCCCCTCCTGAACGATTGTGTACTGGAAGAAGACAGTGAAGAATACTGTACCGATGCTCTCAGTCTTCTCCACCTTGGCCACTTTTTTGAAGACCATAGCACTGCTTTCGCTGTCCAGCGGGTAATCGGCTATGTTGGCTGATCTGTATGGGGCAAACTTGGCAGTAAACCCATCGCCCATAAAGGGGCGGTCCATCTCGACGAATGACCTGTACTCCCCTATCTGATATGCCTTGGCCGTTTCTGGAAGAGGGAACTCAACTATGGTGACATGAATCACATCCTCCTCCTGGGCAAATGCAAGGTTGGAGAGAAGGATCAGGACAGAAAGGAATAAAAGGAATTTTCTCACTGTTTTATCCCCGTGCATACAAGATTTATGATAACCTGGACAGCCCGTTCCATTGCTGGTACCGCTGCCCACTCAAGCTTGCCGTGGAAGTTCTGGCCACCTGTAAAGATATTGGGACAGGGGTGCCCCAGCTCGCTTAATCTGGAGCCGTCGGTGCCGCCCCTGATAAGTTTGTGCACCGGCTTTATGCCTGTTTTTTCCACTGCCTTCTCAAGGTAAGTAAGGCATTTCTTATCCTGGTCCACATATTCCTTCATATTGGAATAGCTGTGGGCAAACTCAAGTTCAAAGCTAGCTGTCGGATTGCTTTTCTTAAGGGATTCTGCAATCTGCTCCACCATCTTTATGCGCCGCTCAATGCCGGATGCTTCAAAATCCCGAAGGATAAGGGAAACCTGGCACTCCTCTATGGAACCGGTGATGCTCACTGGACAGAAGAAGCCCTCCCGCCCCTCGGTAGTCTCAGGCATCTCGTCTGCAGGAAGCATGGCTAGAAACTTGGCTCCTAAAAGGCTGGCGTTGACCAGCTTGCCCTTGCCTGAGCCCGGATGGATGGAAACCCCTTTTATTGAAAGCTTGGCACTGTAGGCGTTGAAACATTCGGACTCGATGCAACCCTCGGTATCGCCGTCCACGGTGTAGAGATATTTTGACTTGATTGTATTCAATGGGAAATGATCTGTCCCCTGGCCTATCTCCTCGTCCGGGGTTATGAATATCTCCATGGAGTTCCGCTTGATCTCGGGGTGAGAGATAAAGTAAGAAGCGGCGGTAACTATCTCGGCTATGCCTGCCTTATCATCAGCCCCTAAAAGAGTGCTGCCATCGGCTGTAATGATTGTCTTTCCTTTATACTGTGAGAGAAGCGGATACTCGGATGGGGAAAGGATAACATCTTTTGCAAGTTTTATCGGCTTTCCGTCATATTTTTTGTGGATGACAGGTTTGACATTCTTGCCGCTCACCTCCGGAGATGTGTCGGCGTGGGAGATAAAGCCGAAGACTTTTTTGCGTGGTACATTGCCCGGGATGAAGGCCCTAAGGTAGCCGTTCTCATCAACAGTGACATCGGAGATTCCCATGGCTCTGAGTTCATCTGCTATAAGATTTATAAGATTAAGCTGACCCGGGGTGGTGGGACACTTATCCCTGACATTCTCGTCCGATGTAGTCTCTACCTTCGCATAGCGGCAGAAGCGGTCAATGAGCTCATCCTGGAGCAGTTTTCTCTTATCTGCCATCTTTCTTTCCTGTTCTGCCCAACATGTCGGCAAAGCCTTTTATGACGTAGCGGATTCCAAAGAAGAGCACCGCAAAGCTGAGCACTATGCCCATAAAGCCCAGACGGCCGGTGAACCGCGCCAAAACTACAGCTGCAATAAAGATAAGCATCCCGCGGACAACTGCATTCCACCCCTCCACAGGAACCTTTTCCTTAGGTCTGTATTTTGGGGCCGCATATGCACGCTGGTAGCGGTGAGTGTTGAAATAATAGTTGAAGGCACCGATAAAATCAGCAGCTGTATAGTTCTCGTAAGGATTGTGCCAGTTGCTCTCATATCCTTCCACCCGGCTGCGGAACATCTGTCCGTCATACTCGGAGCGCTGCTCAGCATCGCTAAGGACAGCATAGGCACTGCTTATTTTCTTAAAGATATATTCAGACTCTGGATCACCAGGATTGAAGTCGGGATGATAGCGCATAGCAAGGTCATGATAAGCTTTCTTTATCTCGTCTGCTGTGGCGCTCCGGTTTACACCCAGAATCTTGTACAAATCTTCCATGACACTCTTCCTATATTAAAGATACCACATTCTGGAGCGAAAATATAGACGATTATCCCTTTTTTGTTGTAAAATGATGATGAATTGGAGAAAATGATGGCAAAAATCAACTATAGAATATGGGAAAAACTCTCTGAAAAACAGAAGGAGAAGATTTTTTCCAGAAGCGAGATAAATATCAACGAGATCCGCGAGACTGTTGAGAAAATAATTGAACGGGTAAAGAAATATAAGGATAAAGCACTGAGGGAATATGCCCTGAAGTTTGACAAGGCCGACCTTTCCAAGCTGCCTATAAGGGTGCAGAAGAAGGAGTTTGACAAGGCCGAGAAGAGCCTTAGCCCTGAGCTTAAGAAGGCTCTGGAGTTCTGCATCGAGAATGTGCGGAAGTTCCATGTGGCAAACAAGCCTGAAGCCGGGAAGATGGTGACTGTGAGGCCTGGAATCAAGGCTTATGAGAAGATGACACCGGTGGAATCGGTTGGTCTTTATATACCAAGGGGAAGAGGAAGCTTCCCCTCCATGCTCTACATGCTGGGAGTGCCGGCGGTGGAGGCCGGCGTTAAGCGGGTGTGCGTTGTTACTCCGCCGAACCCGGACGGCACCGTGGATGCGGCCTGCCTCTATGCTGCCAGGCTGTGCGGCATAGACGAAGTCTACCGCACAGGGGGCGCCCAGGCAGTGGCCGCCCTGGCCTACGGGACAGAAAGCATCAAGCCGGTGGTCAAGGTTGTAGGCCCTGGCAGCAAGTTTGTGTCGGCCGCAAAGCGTATTCTGTACGGCAAGATAGATGTAGGACTGCCGGCCGGGCCGTCGGAGTCCATCCTGCTGGCCGACGAGAGCGCAGACCCATACCTGGCGGCACTGGACCTGATGGTGGAGGCAGAGCATGGCTCCGACTCCTCCGCCCTTTTAATTACTCCTTCCAAGAAGACAGCCGACGATGTGCTGGCTCACCTTAAAAAGATGATTCCTTTGATCCCGGAGCCGCGCCGTACCTTCCTGAGCGATGTAATGTCGGGCTACGGCGGCATCATACTGACCAAGGATATGGACGAGGCCTGCGCTATTGTGAACAACTTTGCCCCGGAGCACCTGGAGATAATGACTAAGGATCCAGCTAAGACTGCTGAAAAGATTGTGAACGCAGGGGAGATACTGCTTGGAAGCCATACACCGTTCTCTGCGGCAAACTATTCCACAGGGCCAAACGCAGTGCTTCCTACCGGCGGTACAGCCAAGACCTTCTCTGCTGTCTCTATCCGGGACTTTGTGAAATACACCTCTGTGATCCAACTGGACGAGAAGGGCTATAAGGCTGTGGAGCCTCATGTGAAGGCGCTTGCCGACTATGAAGGATTCATAACCCATGGGAATGCATTCAAGCTCAGACGCATTTAATTACATAGAAAGCTTCACAAACTTAGAGCGCAATCCAGCCTGTGCCAAATCGGAGTACAAGCTGGAGCGGATGGCTTATATGCTTGAGGCCACCGGCCACCCGGAGCGCAGCTTCAAGGCGGTGCACATAGCAGGCAGCAAAGGCAAAGGCTCCACCGCCGCCATAGCCGCCGCAGTGCTGGCTGCCCAGGGGTACAGAACCGGGATGTTCACCTCCCCTCACCTGGTCTCCTACAAAGAGCGGATAACCCTGGCCGGAGCATTCTTCCCCGACGAAGTCTACCTACGCAATACCGAGCTTATAAAAGGCATGCTGGAGAGCGGCAAACTGACCGGCACCCTTGGGCAGCCCACTACCTTTGAGCTTCTTACTCTGCTGGCCTTCCTTATATTCCGTGAGCAGGGCTGCCAGTGGGCAGTCATAGAGACAGGCATGGGCGGCCGGCTGGATGCCACCAACCTGATTGTGCCGGAAGTTTCGATAATAACCCCAATAGAGCTGGAGCACTGCGACGTGCTTGGCGACACCATAGAGAAAATTGCCTTTGAGAAGGCGGGGATAATAAAGCCCGGTGTGCCGGTGGTGGTGCAGCATCAGAAGGATGCGGCCCTGGCGGTGCTCAAAGCAAAGGCACAGGAGTGTGGGAGCCATCTTATCTACGCCGATGACCATGCTGCAATCTCCGACCTTGAGATGGGGCCTGGGGGCAGCCGCTTCAAGCTGGCTCTGGGGGGCGAAACCTATGATATAAAGACCAACCTGGCCGGCGACTTCCAGTGCGACAACATAGCCTCTGCCCTCCTGGCCCTGCGCCGTGCTGTTCCTGACCTGGATATGCACAAAGCACTGGATGCCCTGGACCATGTGCTGCTTGAGGGAAGGCTCGAGATCATAGACCAAGAGCCCCCTATAGTGATAGATGGCTCCCACACTGCCTACAGCATACAGCGGCTGGCCGACTCCTGCAGGGCAATCTTCGGGTGTGGTGGTGTGCTGGTGTTCGGCAGCGTAAAGGGAAAAAACTACCAGGCTATGCTTGATATACTGCTCCCCTGCTTCGATGTCATTATCATCTCCAAGCCCGAGGGCTTTAAGGAGACCGATGTAGAGGCTGTCTACGATTATGCCTGCACACTTTGTGCCGGTGCTGGCCCTCGGGAAGCCAAACCTGTGCTGCTTGAACCCGATCCTGCAAAGGCCCTGGAACTGGCCCTTGCAAAAGCCTCACAGTTGGGCAACAGGAAGCCTGTGGTAGTCACCGGCTCCTTCTACCTGGCCGGTGCGATAAAGAGGTACCTATGAGCTTAAATGCATCTGAAATAAACCTGATACTGGAAGAGTTGGACATCACCGGCTCCTACATCCAGAAGATAATACAGCCCGATTTCCACACCCTTATATTCTCGGTCTATTCGCCCCGGGACAGGTTCAACCTACTCATCTCCATGAAGCCGGGGACATCACGCATCCACCGCCACACCGGCCGCATAGGCAAGGCCGAGAAGCTGCAGCGCTTTGCCCAGTTCCTCCGGGCCCGCATCCTGGGCGGCAGGATAACAGAGTGCAGCCAGCCGGGCAACGACCGAATAATACGCATGGGCATAAAGAAAGGAGACGAGTCCACTACCCTTTGGATACGGCTCTGGGGAGGCAACTCCAACATCATAGCGGTGGACAGCCAGAACATAATACTGGACAGCTACTACCGCCGCCCAGC